>Ga0183100_1000134_pt1 | contig 94933 bp, 102 predicted proteins | sample Biomet2_FD_127789 | JGI IMG/M metagenome (GOLD analysis project Ga0183100, IMG submission 127789) | Microbial communities from bioreactor (seeded with anoxic lake sediment) at LBNL, California, USA - Biofuel metagenome 2 | ecosystem: Engineered > Bioreactor > Anaerobic > Unclassified ...
TATGCCGTCGCCCGGAGTGTCAGCGGCAGCGCCAGAGAGAGACAGCCCTGGAGTACGCCGCCCGGTTGGCCGAGGCTGAAAAGGCGGTCGCTGAGCGTCTCGCCCGGCGACGAATCCAGGATCGGGCTCGGCGGATGCGACAACGGCAAGAGGCCGAGGCGGCGTAGGAATTTAAAGAGGGAGTAGGGCGATGCAAAAACAAGCAGCGGAAATGGACCAGGACTTGCTCAATGACGACAACAGGCTCTTAAGAGCCAAAGAAGCAATGAAGTTCCTGGGCAACATGTCCAGGGCAACCTTTTATCGCAACATTGAGCGCGGTATTATTCCGAAACAGCGTTATGTCGGTGGCACGCCAGTCTGGCGTCTGGGGGATCTCGGGAAGGTCTACGAGCAGCTTCCCGACAAGCCTTACAGCGCCTGTGCCCGGAGTTCGTCCAGGTAGTCCGCCCATGCCTGCATGAGTTGCCTTCGCTCTTCCATGTACTGCGCTCGGTTGTAGATAGTCCGGATTTTGTCCGCTCCCTTGTGGGCAAGTTGCGCCTCGATAACATCAGCCCGATACCCGATTTCGTTCAGGAGCGTAGATGCCATGGCCCGAAAACCATACGCCGTCATTTGATCCTTCCCGTACCCCATAATTCGAATGGCCGTGTTGATGGCATTTTCTGACAGGGGCTTATCTTTGCCACGGAGGCCAGGGAAAATATGCTTCCCTGCCCCCGTGAGGGGCTGAATCCCTTTGAGGACTTCGACCGCCTGACGAGACAAAGGCACCCGATGCTCAACACGCACCTTCATTTTGGCGGCCGGGATCGTCCATTCCTGCCTTTTAAAATCAATTTCCCCCCATTCAGCATGTCGGATTTCTCCCGGTCGGCAGAACGTGATCGCAGAAAATTTGAGTGCGGCCCGGACAACTCCGGAGCCTTTATAGTCATCGACGGCCAGCATGAGCGCACCGACGTCTCGTGGCTTCGTGAGAGCGGCGAACTGCCCCTTCTGGTGGGGTATAAGAGCGCCGCGCAAGTCACGGCAGGGGTCAGAGGCGGCGGCGCCGATCGCAACGCCGTACCGGAAAACCAGGGAGCAAATTCCAAGTACCCGGCTCGCGACCTCGAATGCCCGGCGCTCCTCAATTTTTCGGAGTAAGGGGAGAACGTCCTGCGGGGTTATGTTGGCTATCGGCATGTCGCCGATGTAGGGGTAGACGTTGCTTGCCAAGCGGCTTTCGACCGTTTCGGCGTGACTTTCAACCCAGACGTTCTTTTGGTTTTTGACGTACTCTTCGGCCACAGCCTTGAACGTCGTCGCGCCGGCTTCGGGCTTAGCCTGCTTCTTCTCTTGTCCTGGGTCGAGTCCTTCTCGCAGGACCTTCCGGCAGGCATCGCGTTTCTCCCGGGCATCCTTTAGTGAGACATCCGGCCAGGCCCCGAATGTCAGTCGCCTTTCCTTTCCGTCAAATCTGTACTTCCAACGCCAATGTTTCCCGCCGGCGACACTTAACTCCAGGTAGAGTCCTTGGCTGTCGTGGAAGCGTTCTATCTTCCCGGAAGGTTTAATAGATTTGATCTTAACTTCGGTCAGTTGGGGCAAAATTTACCTCGCTGCCGCCGCATGGCTCAATTTTGCCCCAATTTTGCCCCCAACGAGGAATGGGAAGAGATGTGGTGAGACGCGGAAACCCCAAAAAGACAAGCCTCACAAGGCTTTTGAGACCGTGTGGGGCTTGGTGAGAATCATGATTGGCGGAGAGGGTGGGATTCGAACCCACGTGCAGGCTATTAACCCGCAACCCGATTTCGAGTCGGGCCCGTTACGACCACTTCGGTACCTCTCCGCACAATGAAAAAGAACCAAAAGGAGTTCGAGACAATATACAGGATCTTCGGGGTTGGCAAGTAATTATTCATGTGATCGATTCCGGCGGCTTCGAAAAAAATCACGCAGCACTTGCCCACAGGTCTCGGCGGAAACGCCGGAAATCACGTTAAAACGATGGTTGGCAAACGGCAGATCTGGCCCGGGAAGCATGGAGTCCACCGCGCCGGTGCGAGGATCCGCCGTACCATAGACGAGCAGCCCAATCCGAGCATGAATCATAGCCCCCAGGCACATCAGGCAGGGCTCAAGGGTCACAACTAAAATTGCGCCTGTCAGCCGGTAATTGCCAATTTTTGCAGCGGCCTCTCGCAACACAAGCATTTCTGCATGGGCAGTTGGGTCATTTCTCGAAATAGGGGCATTGCCGGCTTGGGCCAAGAGTTTTCCTTGTGGGGAAAGAAGCACTGCACCAACTGGGGCTTCACAAATTGACGCCGCTTCCCGGGCTTTATCCAAAGCCAGGGTCATAATGGCCTCATAACTGTCCCAGCCCGGTGGTGGAGTTGGCAGGTCGGCCGCGTCGGCCAGATAACGTCGCGCCGGCTGCAAAGGCATGGCTGACTCCTTACATTTTTTGGGGCGTCCTGACCCGAAGCGCCGGGGGGAGCGTGAGCCGGAAAATATCGGCTCACGCTCGGAATAATTCGGAGGGTTATCTCCGGGGAGTATTTATATGGACAGAACGTCGGGTTGCCGACAGTCCGTGAGAAGTTAGCGTACGCCGCGTAAATGGGCCACGGCGTTTTCGAACAGCACGGTGCCAAGCGTCGGCCGCTCGCCCCGGGTATAGTCAGGGTGATTAGTCGGATGGTTGAAGGCTTCAGGGTGGGGCATAAGCCCAAGGATGCGGCCCGTGGGGTCGGTCAGGCCGGCAATGGCCAGAGGCGACCCATTAGGGTTGGCCGGATAGGTCATGGTGACGTTACCTGTGGCCGAATCGGCATATTGCAGGGCGATGGCCCCGGTTTGGGCCAGCTCCTCCAAAACGGCCGGTTCCATGGGCACGAGCTTCCCTTCGCCATGGCGCACGGGCAGATCGAGGCGGGTCACGCCTTTTGTAAAAACACACGGGCTGTCAGGATTGGCGGCAAGGGTCACCCAGCGGTCCTCAAAGCGGGCCGAGTCATTATTGGCCAGACTGACTTGGCGGCTGAAATACTCGCCGCCGAGCGCCGGGAGCAGGCCGAGCTTGACCAGAAGTTGGAAGCCGTTACAGATGCCGAGAATAAGTCCGCCCGCTTCAAAAAAAATTTTGAGCTGGTCAAGCAACGACTCGCCGTTTTGGGTTTTGGCGTGTTTCCAGCGGACGGCTGCGGCCTGGGCCGCACCAAGATCGTCGCCGTCGAGAAACCCGCCGGGAAAAATAAGAAAATTATAGGCATCGATTCGTGTCCGACCGGCAGCAATGTCCGAAAAAAACACGATGTCTGTGACGTCGGAACCGGCCTCACGCGCTGCATGAGCTGATTCCACTTCACAATTGGTACCGAAGCCGGTGATCACGAGGGTGCGCACCTGGGCCATAAGGGAAATCCTCCCGGGGGTTCCTTGAAAAATTACGCCCGAAGGCTTAGTTTGTGCAGTCGAACATAAGGGGCCGCCCCGGCCGCGTCAACCGGAGCCATGCAGTGGGCCCGGTCCGGTTGTTTTTTGCGGGCCGCCGGGGTCACCGGCGCGGCTCTAATCCATCAAGGACGGCATCAGCCATGAAGACCAAATTTATTTTCGTTACGGGAGGGGTGCTGTCCTCCCTGGGCAAGGGGTTGGCCGCCGCCTCCATTGGCGCACTTCTCCAGGCCCGGGGGCTCAAGGTCACCATCCAAAAACTTGACCCCTACATCAACGTGGATCCCGGCACCATGAACCCGTTCCAGCACGGCGAGGTCTACGTCACCGACGACGGCGCCGAAACAGACCTCGATCTTGGGCACTATGAACGTTTTCTCGGCGTGCCCATGAGCCAGAACAGCAATTTTACCTCGGGGCGCATTTATTTCAGTGTGATCCAGAAAGAACGCCGGGGTGACTATCTGGGCGGCACCGTGCAGGTGATCCCCCACATTACCGATGAGATCAAGCGTTCGATTCTGGGGTTGGCTGGTGATGAAGACGTCGCCATCATCGAAATCGGCGGCACGGTCGGCGACATTGAAGGACTGCCGTTTTTGGAGGCAATCCGCCAGTTGCGCATGGAACTTGGCCGGGAAAACGCCCTGTACATCCACCTGACCCTCGTGCCGTACCTGCGCATGGCCGGCGAGGTCAAAACCAAGCCCACCCAGCACAGTGTCAAGGAATTGCGGTCGATAGGCATTCAGCCCGACATCATTATCTGCCGCAGTGAAGTGGAGCTTGGGCGCGACATCAAAGAAAAGATCGCTCTGTTTTGCGATGTCGATGCCGACGCTGTGTTTACGGCCGTGGATGTGAAAAACATCTATGAATTGCCCCTGCGTCTGTATGGCGAGGGCGTGGACCAGAAAATTGCCATCCTGTTGCGTTTGCCGGCCAAGAACGCCGATCTCGAAGCTTGGCGCTCCTTGATCCAGCGTTCCGAAAATCCGACCGGCTCGGTTTCCATAGCCATTGTTGGCAAGTATGTGGATTTAAAGGAAGCCTATAAGAGCCTGCATGAGGCTCTGGTTCATGGCGGCGTTTCCGCCGGGGTGTCGGTAAACTTTGTCTACGTCAATTCCGAGGAAATCTCTCGTGAAAACGCCGCCGCCCGTTTCGCCGGCATTGACGGCATCCTCGTGCCGGGCGGTTTCGGCTCGCGCGGGGTCGAAGGCAAGATAGCGGCTATCGAATATGCCCGTAAAAGTGGCATTCCCTTTTTCGGTATCTGTCTTGGCATGCAGTGTGCTGTTATTGAGTACGCCCGAAATGTCCTTGGACTCGAAGGGGCTAATTCCGAAGAATTCAATTTGGCCACGCCCCACCCGGTCATCTATCTCATGCGGGAATGGTACGATTTCCGTACGAAAAGGATCGAACATCGGGATCCGTCGAGCGATAAGGGTGGCACCATGCGCCTTGGAGCCTACCCCTGCGCCGTCAAGCCGGATACCAAGGCTGCCGCCGCGTATGGCGCACATGATATCTCCGAGCGGCATCGGCATCGCTATGAGTTCAACAAGGCCTATGCCGCTGCGTTTGAAGACGCCGGTTTGGTTCTCAGCGGTTTATCGCCGGATGGAGAATTAGTGGAAATGGTGGAATTGCCCGACCATCCCTGGTTCCTTGGCTGCCAGTTCCATCCCGAGTTTAAGAGCAGCCCTATGCGCCCGCATCCGCTGTTTCGTGAGTTCGTGATGGCGGCCAAGCGTCACAAGGGATAACGGCCTTCAGAAAGTTCCGGAGACCGGGAGGAGGGGGAATCGTTCCACCTCCCGGGGCCGGAGATGCACGGATTCCTGGTTGGAGCCTGTGAGGCGCGCGCAATGGGATGAACATGCCCGTTCCAGACAATAGGCGATAATCCTCAACGACTGTTGACTTTTCTTTTCAAGCATCCTCTATCCTATAGTGTAAACGAGATTTTTTGGGTATGCTCCGGGGGCATACAGGACGGGTCTGTGCCGACAATGCCCCAGGGGCAACACGCCGTCCTTTTTATGCACAAGGAGTGCAATTCCATGCCCCTGGATATGACCCTGGCGACACGGCGCGCCAAGGATATCACCTTGCTGGTGCTTGATGTGGATGGCGTCATGACGGACGGCGGTCTCTATGTAGACAGCCGGGGCGAAGTGACCAAGCGGTTTCATGCCCACGATGGTCTTGGCATCAAGGTAGCCCAGGCGGCGGGGCTGCAGATCGCGGTCATAAGCGGCCTGGACAGCCCGGCTGTGGCCGCCCGCATCCGGGAACTTGGCATTAGCGAATACCATCCGGGGCATCACAAAAAAGTTCCAGTGTTACAGAATGTTTGGTCGCGCCAAGGCGTCAGGCCGGAGCAGACGGCCTATCTCGGCGATGATTGGGTGGATGCGGGCCCTATGCGGCTGGTTGGGTTACCGATGGCCGTGGCCGACGCCCAATCGGAAATCCTGGAACTGGCGTTGTGGACGTCCGCGCGGCCCGGTGGGCATGGGGCCGTGCGGGAGGCCATCCGTTTTTTGCTCGCCGCCAAGGGGCAACTCCAGGCTGCGTATGAATGGTTCCTGGCCTGATGGTCCTCTAGGCCGATTGCCACAACGCTTCAATTGTGGCATGTTTTTTGTTGGGTGGGGATGGCAACAGACCAGCCCACGCCATTTGGCCGAAACCCTAACAATAAACGATCGCGTACGGCGGTAGATATGGCCCTGGAACTGCGACAGCAGCTCAAACTTTCCCAACAGCTGGTAATGACTCCCCAGCTGCAACAAGCCATCAAGCTTCTTCAGCTTTCCCGGTTGGAGCTGCTCGAAAGCGTGCAGCAAGAGCTGTTGGAAAACCCGCTTTTGGAGGAATCCGTCGAGGAAGACCGCCCGGTGGAAAGCACGATGGCCGAAGAAAATAACGGTCCTTCCGGCGACTCCAGCGATGTGGTCATGGAAAAGGAGCTCCTGAAAAACGCAGAGTGGGACGATTACCTCGGTGATTTCGCCAGCACCGGGCGACAATCCCAGAGTCGGGAAATGGAAATTCCGGAAGAGGGCATGGCCTTTGACGCCAGACTCGCTTCCAAAACCTCTCTGGATGGTCATCTTGGCTGGCAAATGCATCTTTCCAATTTTACGCCCAAGGAATTGGAAATTGGCGAAGCCATTGTCGGCAGCCTTGATTCCTCGGGCTATCTGCAGGCGTCCGTGGAAGAACTGGCCCACATGGCTACTGCCACGGTCGAACAGGTGGAAACGGTGCTGCATCGTCTCCAGCGGTTTGACCCCGTCGGCGTGGCCGCACGCTCGCCCAGCGAATGCCTGCTGACCCAGATTGAGGTCTATGGCTACGATGATCCCATTTTGATCGAGTTGGTCCGCGATCATTTGGAGGATTTTGAGAAAAAGCGCTATAAGCCACTGGCGAAAAAATTTCATATTACGATGGAAAAACTCAAGGAATACTTGGAGTTGATCCAGACGCTTGATCCCATGCCCGGCGCGAGCTACGGAACCGGCGATCCTATCTTTGTCAGTCCAGATGCTTATGTCTATAAATATGGCGATGATTTCGTGATTTTGCTCAACGAAGAAGGTATGCCACGGTTGAATTTAAATACGTCCTATGCCCAGGATATCAAACCAAAAAGTGATAAGGACAAGGACTACCTGCAAGACAAGATGCGTTCCGCTATGTGGTTGATGAAAAGTTTGTACCAGCGACAGCGCACATTATATAAAGTGCTTGAAAGTATTATTAAATTTCAACATGAGTTTTTTGAACAGGGGGTGACCCGGTTGCGGCCGTTGATCCTTAAGGATGTGGCTGACGATATAAGTATGCATGAATCCACTGTGAGCCGGATCACATCCAATAAGTATGTCGCGACTCCCCATGGAATTTTTGAGCTCAAGTTTTTCTTTAATAGCTCTTTGGAACTCGACGATGGCTCCACGGTGGGTTCCGAATCGGTCAAGGCCATGATAAAGCGTATTATTTCCAACGAAAATCCCAAAAAGCCGATTAGTGACGAAGCCATCGCCGACATGCTTAAAGACGAATTGCAGATTAATATTGCCCGCCGGACGGTGGCCAAATATCGAACGGCCCTCGGCATTGAGTCCTCGTCAAAGCGAAAGGCGATTTTTTGATGCTTCGGGCCGGGATATCCCGGCTCATCACCATGCCAGCCTGGAGGAACGTATGAACATCACATTTAATCTCAAGAATTTTGAACCGTCCGAACACTTGCGTGACTATGCTCGTAAGCGTTTTGAAAAGCTTGCCAAATATACAACAGCCAAGGATGCCTCGGAACTGCAGGTCAATTTGGCCGTGGAAAAAAACAGACAGATGGCCGACGTGATTTTCGTGGCTGACAGTATGCACATCTCGGCCCACGAAGTCTCCGAAGACATGTATTCCACCATTGATATGATCCTTGACAAGGTGGAAGCTCAGGCCAAGAAGTTCCGGGAGAAGGAGAAGGATCGCCGCCGCCAGACGGCGGAGACCGTCCGCATGGATGTCATCAGCATCAATGAGGATGCTTCCGGCAGCCGTATCCCCACCATTATCGAGACCGACCAGTATGAGCCCAAGCCCATGGCCGTCGAAGAAGCCGCCATGCAGCTTGAAACCCTCAAATCTGAATTCCTGGTGTTCATCAACTCCGAAACCGAACGGACCAATGTTATTCACCGTCTGCGCAACGGCGACTTTGGCCTGATTGATCCTGGAACGGGAGCATAAATGCGTCTTGAGGATTACCTCCAACCCGATTTCGTCATCGGGGAACTTGCGTCCGAGTCCAAGTCCGAGGTGCTGGCCGAGCTGGTGGCCCCTATTCGGGCCAGATGGCCGGATTTTGATGCCGACCGGGCTCTGCGGGTACTTCTTGATCGGGAGAACCTCGGCACGACGGGCATTGGCGACGGGGTGGCCATACCCCATGGCAAGATGGAGAGCCTCGAAAAAATCGTCATTGTCGTCGGTCGAAGCTTGAAAGGCGTCAGCTTTGATGCGTTGGACTTCAAGCCCTGTCGCATCTTCTTTCTGGTGTTGGCGCCGGAGCACGTTGCGGGCCTGCATTTGCGCATTCTGGCCCACATCTCTCGGCTCCTCTCCGACGAAACCTTTCGGCATGCTTTTTTGGAAGCCGAAGATACTGCGGCCTTGTGGCATGTCTTGACTGCCGCCGCCTAGATTGGCAACCCCCCGCGCGCTTGTCGTCACACAAGCGCGCGGGGGATTTGGTACGCTACGAGGCGGAGGGCATATCCCAATGGAAGAAACTGCCAGGGAATTGAAAATCGTCATTTTGACGGGCTTGTCCGGCTCCGGCAAGAGTACCGCCCTGCGGGTCTTTGAAGATCTGGGATTTTTTTGCGTGGACGGTCTGCCCGTCAGTCTCGTACCAAAATTGATCAATCTTTTTGAGGAAAAAGGCGGCCAGCGTTACAAGGGGTTGGCCCTTGGCATGGACGTTCGTCAGGCCGACCTCGACACGGATTGGGGGGCCACCCTGGCCCAGATCAAAGTCAAGGAAGCCGCTCCCCAGATTATTTTTTTCGAAGCCGATACCCAGGAGATCATTCGCCGGTACGCCACGACCAGACGTCCTCATCCGTTGGAATGTGCTTCACTTGGCCTTGAGCAGGCAGTGCATGAGGAACGAACGCGGATGACCGTCTTGCGTGATGCGGCGGACATGGTTCTCGACACCACGGATTTTTCCATCCACGATCTGCGCCGGAAACTTCAGGAAAAGTGGGCGTCCATGCGCACGACGCCTGGAGCGCTCAAGGTGCATGTCATGAGTTTCGGCTTCAAATACGGGCCACCGTCCGAAGCCGATATGATTTTTGACCTGCGATTCTTGCCGAACCCCTATTTTGCCAAAGAGTTGCGGGAAAAAACCGGTCAGGATGCGGCGGTTCGCGATTATGTCCTGGCGGAGGATCCCGGCCGGGAATTTTTGGTCCGACTGAAGGATTTTTTGCTCTACCTTTTGCCGCTTTACGCCAAAGAAGGGCGATACCGGCTGACGCTGGCTTTTGGCTGCACAGGCGGCCGGCATCGGTCCGTGGCGGTGGCGGAGTCCATCTTTGACACGTTGTCCAAGGCTGGCTACAATATTTCCTTGGAACATCGGCATATCGAGCGTGGATAGTCAGGCAGACGCCAACCTCCACACCATGGACGCAACGTCGGAGGTTTGACCGGCTGCCGGGAAGGAAACGCAAGATCTTCCGCCGGCCGGATGCGTTTGTTTTTGTTGTGGGGCAATTCCCAGGAAGATGTGTTTCGTTTCCTTAAAGCAGGCAGACGGGCCTTTTACCAAGTGCCACAAGTTGTCGCTCGGTGCACACGGGCGGACGACGGAGATGCAACCTTCCCGTTGCGTCGGTGGCAGGTATAACAGGGCCGAACGAAGCCGTTTGGGGATGACGTGACGCGAGCCAAGGGCCTTGCGCCCTGGATGCAACCATGAATGCGCAATCCCGGTTGGACGCCCCTGTCGGCGTCGTGGTGGTGACCCACACCGATTATGGGGAGCGGCTGCTGAAGGCGGCGGAATTTATTCTCGGCCCGCAGGATCATTGCCAGTCCGTCAGTGTGGATATGTCTCATGCTGTGGACGAGACGTTGGCCGCGTTGAAAAAGGCCATCAAAGAAACAGACCAAGGTGGAGGGGTGCTCATCCTGACGGATATGTTTGGCGGCACGCCGACCAATTTGAGCCTTTCCCTGTTGGGTTCCGGTCGGTTGGAAGTCCTGACCGGGGTGAATTTGCCGATGTTGATCAAAATTCTTGGCTCGCGGACCAAGCCACTGGAAACGTTGGCTGTTGAGGCCAAACAGGCTGGCTGTCTGGGTATTGTCGTCGCTGGCGAAGTCCTGCGCAAAAAAGTAGCCGAGGGCTAACCATGGCGTTCGTGCGCGTCGATAACCGCCTCGTGCACGGCCAGATCATCGAAACATGGCTGCCGTTCACACATGCCCGGGATATTGTGGTGGTCAATGATGAATTGTCCCTCGATCACCTCCGCCAGGAAATTATGTCCCTGGCCATCCCAAGTGGGGTTGGCATCGTCTTTTTGGCGGTGTCCGACCTTATGGTGTATCTTTCCCGAAAACCGTTGGACGTCGAAGACGCCTTGATCCTTTTTTCCAACTGCCGCGACGCCCAGCTTGCCTACGAGCTGGGCTTTGATTTTACCAACCTCAATCTGGGCAATCTGCATTACGCGCCGGGGAAAAAGCAGGTTTGTCCGCATGTCGCCCTGTCCAAGGACGACGAATCCTGCCTGGACTTTTTCCGGGACAAGGGCGTGCGGCTTGATTATCGTTGCGTGCCGAGCGATCCGCTCCAATTACGTTCTGTCTGACACAGCCAGAATCGTCGAATATATGGCAATGGGAGTCTGGCGCGCATGAACCAGCATCCGCATAACCGCATTCACGGGTGAGACACGAAACATGACCCATCAGGCCGACATCCTGCTGCACGTTTTCGGCGTCGCTTTTTTTTTGTCCTTTTCTCCTCATTTCGTTTCTTCATAAATGTCGCTCTGTTGGAGCGCCCACTGGTCATCGGTTTTTTTTGGGCTCTCGGCTATGGTGATCTGGACGCGACGCTGAAGCTTTGCCTTTTTTATGAATTGTTCTGGCTTGATGGCATTCCGGCCGGGACGCATATTCCGCCTAATGCCGCCGCGGCGACCCTGGCCGGCCTTTCCCTCATGCATGTTTTCCAGCTGACCACACCGGCGGAAGCCCTGTTCGTGGTTGCGACCACATCCTTTCTAGCCCGTTTGTTCGGCGCGTTGGAAGGGGTGCAGCGCATTGTGGAAAATATCGTTTTTTCCCGCTATGCGGCGGCTCGGGAGCGAGCCCGGACGGTTTTCCGTCCGGGGCGACTCGTGCGCCGAGCCTTTGGGAATATGGTGATGTTAAACGGCGTCGTTTTCAGCGTGGCCCTGGCCGGGCTGATTGCCCTGTACGCCGTGGTATTGCCCGTAGTGTGGCCCTATCTGGCTTCAGCCAAGGCCACATGGAGCCATCTGTGGATCCTGGGCAGTCTCGGCGGCGTCCTCTCCTTGCGCTATCGTCCGGCGTATGTGGCTTTGGCCGGCGGCATGGGCATGGCCGTTCTCTGGTATCTGGTATAGTCCCCGGGAGGGGCGTTTCCCCTGGCGCATTTTGCTTCCGAATGTGAGCCTGCGTTTTTTGTGCAACCCGGCTCTGTTGGCCTGAATTCAGGCGAGAGAGGAAAAAAGACGAAGGCCGTTGGGGATTTTAACTTGGCAAGATTTACCTTTTGGGATATTCTTCACAAGTTTGAAAATGGTTACTGACCCGTCAGGGATTTGGAAAAAAACCAGGAGGACAATACAATGGCTGTTTATGTGGTTGGTCATAAAAATCCGGATACCGATTCCGTTGCCGCCGCCATTTCCGTGGCTGATCTGATGAACAAGGCCAAGGGCCTGGATGCCAAGCCCGCCACCCAGGGTGCGCTTAATCCCGAAAGCAAGTTCGTGCTTGAGAAGTTCGGCGTGGCCGCTCCGGAGATCGTCACCGACGCCACCGACAAAAAGATCATCCTGGTTGACCACTCCGATCTGGCCCAGAGCCTGGACAACCTGTCTAAGGGCGATGTCATCGGCATCTACGATCACCATAAGCTGGGTGATGTGACCACGACCAATCCCCTGGATATCATGGTCCAGCCCGTTGGCTGCTCCTGCACCGTGGTCAAGAAGATGTATGACTGCGCCAAGGTTGCGATTTCCAAGCCCATGGCCGGCATCATGATGTGCGCCATTTTGTCCGACACCGTCATGTTCAAGTCGCCGACCTGCACCCCGGACGACAAGGCCGCCGTTGAGGCTCTGGCCAAGATTGCCGGCGTGTCCGACTTCATGTCGATTGGCGTCGAGATGTTCAAGGTGAAGTCTGCTGTCGGCGGTACCCCGGCCCGTGACTTGGTCTTCCGCGACTACAAGGATTTCAATATGGGCGGTAAGAAGATCGGCATCGGCCAGCTCGAAGTGGTCGACCTGTCCATCCTGGAGCCGGTCAAGGCGGATCTTCTGGCCGAGTGCAAGAAGGTCAAGGCCGAAGGTCGTCACAGCGTGTTTCTGCTTTTGACCGACATCATGAAGGAAGGTTCCGAGATGCTGATCGTTTCCGACGATCCGAGCTTCGTGACCAAGGCCTTCGGCGTCGAAGTCAAAGGCGATTCCGTGTGGCTTGATGGCGTGCTGTCCCGCAAAAAGCAGGTCGTGCCGCCTTTCGAAAAGGCTTTCGCCTAGTTTCTTCCGATTCCGATAAAAAAAGGAGCGGCCAACCGGTCGCTCCTTTTTTTTTGTGTCCGAAACAGCAGGTCGCGGCAGCCAAATGCTTAATACCGGATAAGCCCGGTGTGGATGATCTCACAGGCGGCATCCACGGCATCGGCGTCGAAGGCTGTTCCCTTGTGGCGCAAGAGTTCCTCAATGGCGACATCGACTCCAAGGGCCGGCCGGTAGGGGCGATTGGACGCCATGGCGTCCAGGACGTCGGCCACGGCCAGGATCCGGCCTTCCAGGCGAATCTGATCGCCGGAAAGCCCACGAGGATAGCCCGATCCATCCAGCCGTTCATGGTGGAGCAGGACGATTTCCGCCACGGGCCAGGGAAAATCGATGTCTTTTAAAATTTCATGGCCGGTTTGGGCATGTTGTTTCATGAATTCCCATTCCAGGCCGACCAGCCGTCCCGGTTTGCATAGATAGCGCACGGGGACACTGATTTTGCCGATGTCATGGAGTTGCCCGGCCACTTTGATGCCATCCACCGTATCTTGGGGCAGGCCCATGCGTTGGGCGATGGCTTCAGCCAGCCGGGCGACATTGTCCTGATGACTGGCCGTATAGGGATCGCGGAAACGTACGGTTTTGGAGAGGGATTTAACCGTCTGAAGAAAAAGTGCCCGGGTTGTTTTCAGATTACGACGGAGTTGCTCCTGGGATCGCCGCCGCTCGGTGATATCTTCCATGGAGCCTTCATACAGAACCACCGTGCTCTGCCCGTCGCGAACGGCCCGGGCATAAATGGAAACCCAGATATGCGCGTCGTCGGCCCGGGACATTTCGGCTTCCATGCCGCGAATGACCCCGACCGACTCCATGGTGGCATGCAGAAATTCCCGGTCTTCGTGTCGCACGAAGAGCGTTTGGGCGACATCTCCCAAAGCAGCCAGGGCTGCCGGGGAGGGGAAACCCAGAATGCGGGCCAAGGCCTCGTTAACGGTGACGAAGCGACCGGAAGGCGTCATCTGGAAAAGGCCTTCCACGGCGTGCTCGAAGATACTGCGATATTTTTCCTCGGCCTCGGTCAGGGCCCATCGCGTGCTTTTTTCCGTTGTCACGTCGCGTAGGTACCCGATGCAGAAGACCTTGCCGGCCTGGGAGAGGACCTTATGGGCCGATTCCTCGACCCACAGCACGAAACCGTCCCGGCAGATGGCCTGAAATTGCCGGCCCGAAATGGAGCCGTCATGGTCCAGATCGTGGAGAATTCGGTTGCGGGCCGTCGTATCCAGATAAAACTGATCAGGCATGTCCGTCATGGCGCAGAGAAATGCGGCAGGGTCTTCGTAGCCGAACAGTGTGGCCATGGCCTGATTGACGTCGAGAAAAACGCCGTCGATCGCCCGCAAATAGACGGGCATCGGAGCATCATGGAAGAGCAGGGCGCTCGCGTCTTTCAGGTTTCTGCCCCCGTCTAGGGAGGGTGGGGGGGCAATGGATGGGAGAATAGGCATTCTGCAAACACAGTGGATTAGACGAAAAATCGTCGAACCACAGCCACAAGGCTTCCCGCTTCAAATGGTTTGACGATCCAGCCCGTCGCCCCGGCAGCCATAGCCTGTTCCCGCATCTGTCGTTGGGATTCGGTGGTCAGAACCAGAATTGGCACGAATTTGGTATCCTTACGGGCGCGGAGGCGAATGAGCAACTCGAGCCCGTTGATATTTGGCATGTTGAGATCAGTGATGACCATGTCGATGTCGCCATCGACTTTATCCAGGGCGTCGGCCCCGTCTACCGCTTCCACGACCTCAAAACCGGCTTGACGCAACGTCTGCGAAACGAGGGAACGGACGCTGCTTGAATCATCCACGGTCAAAATTCGCTTGTCGGCCATTGCCACTCCTTGCCGGCTTTACCCTGGACGCTTATTATAGCCAACAATATGAAGCATCGAAAGCCTTGGCAAGCCTTGCCCGTCGTTTCTTTCGGGCGGGTGGCGACATCAGGTTGAAACCGGTTGCGTCGCGTGGACAGGCCGGGTACGGCTGTGCTATGTCTGACGCCTTATACAACGCACGGGCCCTTTTGGCCCCGTCCGTCCCCCGGAGGACTTCAGTTTGAACAGTTTCGCGAAAAATCTTATGCTGTGGGCGGCCATTTCCCTGGTCATGGTCGTCCTTTTTAATTTGTTCAACCAGCCCCAGTCTCAAAGCGCTAAACTTTCTTATTCCGATTTCATGCAGAAAGTGAATTCCGGGGATGTGATTTCCGTCAAAATTCAGGGGCGCAAGATCACCGGCGTGACCAACGGTGGCGGCAAATTTTTGACCTACGCCCCGGAAGACCCGAGTTTGGTCGGGTCGCTTATGCAAAAAAAGATTGAGGTCATGGCCGAGCCGGATGAAGAATCTCCTTGGTATATGACCCTGCTCGTCTCCTGGTTCCCGATGCTTTTGCTTGTTGGCGTGTGGATCTTTTTCATGCGTCAGATGCAAAACGGCGGCGGACGGGCCATGAATTTTGGCCGTTCCCGAGCCCGCATGATTTCGCAGGAACAGACCCGGGTCACTTTTGACGATGTGGCCGGTGTGGACGAAGCCAAGGAAGAACTCACCGAAGTCGTGCAGTTTTTGTCCGACCCGAAGAAATTTACCCGGCTTGGCGGGCGTATCCCCAAGGGGGTGCTGCTCATCGGTTCGCCGGGTACAGGTAAAACCCTGCTGGCCCGGGCTGTTGCCGGGGAGGCCGGCGTGCCGTTTTTCTCCATCTCCGGTTCGGATTTCGTGGAGATGTTTGTCGGTGTCGGCGCGGCCCGTGTGCGCGACTTGTTCCTGCAAGGCAAAAAAAATGCCCCCTGCCTCATCTTTATTGATGAAATCGATGCCGTCGGCCGCCAGCGCGGTGCGGGACTCGGTGGTGGGCATGACGAGCGGGAGCAGACGCTTAACCAACTGCTCGTTGAGATGGATGGTTTTGAATCCAACGAAGGCGTGATCCTGATCGCGGCCACGAACCGGCCCGACGTCCTGGACCCCGCCTTGTTGCGACCTGGGCGTTTCGACCGGCAGGTCGTGGTGCCGACCCCTGACGTTCGGGGCCGCCACCGCATTCTTGATGTGCACACTCGTCGTTCGCCCTTGGGCCCTGACGTGGATCTGGATATCCTGGCTCGTGGGACGCCAGGATTTTCCGGTGCCGATCTTGAGAATCTGGTCAATGAGGCGGCCTTGCAGGCGGCCAAGCTCAATAAGGACCGGGTGAACATGGTCGATTTTGAGCATGCCAAGGACAAGGTGCTCATGGGGAAGGAGCGTCGCAGCCTTATTTTGACTGATGAGGAAAAGCGGACCACCGCCTACCATGAGGCCGGTCATGCCCTTGTCGCCAAAAAACTTCCTGGCACTGATCCCATTCACAAAGTTTCCATTATTCCGCGCGGCATGGCCCTCGGCATCACCATGCAGCTGCCGACCGACGACCGACACAATTATTCCAGGGATTTCCTGCAAAATAATCTGGCCGTGTTCATGGGCGGTCGGGTGGCCGAGGAATTGGTGCTTAATCAGCTGACCACCGGGGCTGGCAACGACATCGAACGGGCCACGAATATGGCTCGGAAAATGGTCTGTTCCTGGGGAATGAGCGAAGCGCTTGGTCCGTTGTCTTACGGCGAGCGTGACGACGAAATTTTCCTCGGCAAGGATCTTGTGCATCATAAGAACTTTAGCGAGGAAACCTCACGCCAGATTGACGCTGAAGTACGGCGGATCGTTGAAATGGCCTATCAGAAGGCCCGGTCCATTCTGGAAAGCGAGCGCGAGGCCCTGGAGTCTCTGGCCAAAGCGCTTCTTGAACGCGAGACGATTTCCGGCGCCGATATTGATTGCTTGCTGCGTGGCGAGACCCTGCCCCCTCCCGAAATTCCGGTCGTGCCGGGTGGAGCGACCGGAGCCGGTGCCGCGTCCACGCCGGCAGGCGCGCCCGAAAACGTCGCGCCAACCGTCGCATCACAGGTTTCCCAGACGCCGCAGGCCGAATCAGGCCAGGAGTTCACCTTGGAACCTGACGATGCCAAACCCGCAGATACGCCAAAGACACCGGGTGATGGCGGTCATGATCGATAAATCCGAAAGGATCTGGCGTGTGAGCCAGGAGCAGGTATTGACCGGCGATGTTAACCGCATCGCCGGTATCGTCAATGTCACGCTGGATTCGTTTTTTGACGGCGGTCGGCATGCCGATACGGCCACAGCAGTGGCCCACGGTCTGCGTCTGGCCGACGAGGGCGCGGATATCCTGGATGTGGGGGGGGAATCCACCCGTCCTGGCGCTGCGCCTGTTTCTGCCCAGGAAGAAATAAACCGCGTTGTGCCGGTCCTTTGCGCCTTGGCCGAGGCGCGGCCTGATCTGCCGCTTTCTGTCGATACGTACCGGGCCGCGTGCGCCGAGGCGGCGCTTGCCGCTGGAGCGGTCATTATCAATGATATTTCGGCTTGTTCCTTTGATCCAGGCCTGTTGGACTTTGTTGCCGACCGTAAGCCCGGTTATGTCCTCATGCACAGCCTTGGCCGGCCCGCGACCATGCAAATTGATCCGCGCTACAATGACGTGGTCGAGGATATTCTGACTTTTTTTGAGGAAAAATTGACCATGCTCGTCCGTGCAGGGCTTCCCGAGGATAGGGTGGTCTTGGATCCGGGCATTGGTTTTGGTAAGCTCTTGGAGCACAATTTGGCCATTCTGCGTCACCTGGATCGGTTTCTGGTCCTTGGTCGTCCGCTGTATGTCGGGCTTTCCAACAAGGCGTTTTTCGGCGCGCTTCTCGATTTGCCCGTCGGCGAGCGCGGTCAGGCCACTTCCATAGCCTCGGCCCTTTGCGCCGCCAAAGGGGCGCGCATCCACCGGGTCCACGATGTGGCGACAACGCGGATGGCCCTGCGTCTGGCCGCGGCCTTCGCTGCCTGACCCGGTTCTCCGGGCGTTTCACGCCGCATCCTGCACAGGAATGACGCCGCCATGCCATCCTCTTTTTTTGAGAACATTCATATTACGTGGCGTGAACTGCTCGATATCGCGCTAGTCACCTTTATCTTTTACCGAGGCTTGATTCTTATTCATGGCACCCGGGCCGTGTCCATTCTGCACGGATTCCTCCTGATTTTGATTGTCTACTATGTGTCCGGTGTCTTCGGGCTCAATACCCTGCACTGGCTGTTGACGAATTTTCTCGGATCAATTTTCCTGGTCGTCATTATTCTGTTTCAGGCTGATATTCGCAAAGCGCTGTCGAGTGTGGGAGCTGCCGGCTTTTTCCGGGCCAAACGTCGGGAAGCCATGACCGAGGCGGCCTTGGATGAATGCATTCTGGCCGTGTTCGCGATGGCGCGCACCAATACCGGCGCGCTGATTATTTTTGAACGCCGGGTGGCTCTGGGCGATTATATCCAACGTGGCGTGGAACTGTCCGCGCGCATGAGTAAGGAACTGATCGGCACCATCTTTTTTCCGGATACGCCACTGCACGATGGCGCGGTTATTGTCCAAGGGGAAACGCTGGCTGCCGCCGGTTGCATTCTGCCGTTGATTGCCGGTGTGCCGCTCGATGCGAGTCTTGGCACGCGTCACCGGGCCGCCCTGGGTATTACCGAAGAAACTGACGCGCTGGCTGTAGTGGTCTCTGAAGAACGCGGCGTGGTGTCAGTGGCCGAAGGGGGAAAATTGATTTCCCCTGTGGACGAGATGACGCTCAAAAATATGTTGTGGAATCTTTTCGCCAAGCGCTTATGAAACCAAACTGGCAATATTTGCTGTTGGCCTTTGCGATGGCCCTTTTTTGTTGGTATCTGGTCACCGGCCGGGAGAGGGTCGATACCTGGATGACCATGCGGGTGGAGATGACCGGCGCGCCCGAGGGACTCTATATCAAAAATGGTATGGTCGGATCCGTGGAGGTGTTGGTACGCGGTCCCCGGGGCGTGGCCCGCAAGCTTGAGGAAAACCAACTCGTTTATAGCCTCAATTTGGGAAAGATCGTACCCGGCAAAAATATTATCCTGTTTGACGCAAAAAATGTGCCCATGCCCAAGGTGTATGAAGTGGTGGAAATCCGCCCTTCGCGTCTGGAGCTTGAGGTGGAGCAGCGATCCGTCAAAACGGTTCCCGTCAAGTTGGTGCTGCGTTCCGGATTGCCCGACGGTTACGCTGTATTCGGCGCCAAGGCTGTACCAGATACCGTGCGCGTGACCGGGCCTTCCTCCAAGCTCGACAAAATAACGGAAATTCGCACCCAGCCCATCACGGTGCCGACCCCGCCGCCGCCGCGATTTGAAGATCGGGTGCCTTTGGATGTGCCGGAGGAACTGGATGTGTCGCCTCAGGCGGCCCAGGTCAGCATGGGGTTTGCCGGCAAAGAATCCGAAATTACCCTGCGGGCCCCGTTGGCCATTAAAAAGCCCAAGGGCAGGGATGTGGACGTTTCGCCGCCCGCAGTGACCCTGCGGATCAAAGGGCCGGCCGCCATTTTGTCGGATAAGGATTTCCCGGGGCTTGTGGAAGCGTCCCTGGAGTTGAAATCGAATATTGAACCGGGTAAATATGAAGCATCCTACAGGGTTAAAATGCCACAAGGGTGCGAATTGGTCGAAGCCAAGCCTGACAAGGTGGCGTTGACAGTCAAATGAGCTTCGCCGGACTTCGGCAAGGATATTTGGATGGAAAAAAAATTGTTTGGAACCGATGGGTTGCGCGGCAAAGTCAATATCTATCCCATGACGCCCGAAGTGGTCATGCGGTTGGGACTGGCTGCCGGACGGCATTTCCGCAAAGGTGGCCGCCAACATCGGGTGCTGATTGGCAAGGATACCCGGCGGTCCGGTTATATTTATGAATACGCGCTGGCTTCCGGATTTTGCGCCGCCGGCATGGATGTTTTTTTGGTCGGCCCGCTGCCCACCCCGGCCATTTCTTTTCTGACCCGCGATATGCGGGCCGACGTTGGCGTCGTCATTTCCGCCTCGCACAATCCGTATTCGGATAATGGCATCAAATTTTTCGATCACCTGGGCTTCAAGCTTCCGGATGCCGTGGAGGCCGAAATCGCCGAAATGGTCCTCGGGGACAAGGTGGATTGGGAACTGCCGGCTCCGGATGGCGTCGGCCGGGCTTTTAAAATTCAGGACAGCACTGGTCGCTATAATGTCTTTTTAAAAAATTCTGTGCCCTTGGATATCTGTTTCGAGGGAATGAAAATCGTGCTCGACTGCGCCAACGGCGCGGCATTTCGGGTGGCTCCGCTGGTTTTTGAAGAGCTTGGCGCCGAGGTGATAAAAATCGGCGTGGAGCCTGATGGCACGAATATCAATCGTGGGGTCGGGTCGCTCTATCCCGAACAGGTGGCCAGAGCCGTTCTCGAACATGGGGCCAATATTGGCATTGCCTTGGATGGCGATGCGGACCGGGTCATCGTGGCCGATGAAAAGGGCCGCATTCTCGACGGTGATCAGATCATGGCGATCTGCGCGCTGGATTTTATGGAGCGTGGGACGCTTCCGGGCAATTTGCTGGTGGCCACCGTCATGAGCAATATGGCTCTTGAGGTTTTCATGGCCGAACATGGCGGACGGCTGTTGCGCACGCCGGTCGGCGATCGATATGTGGTCGAGGCTATGCGAGCTGAAGGCGCGGTCCTTGGCGGGGAGCAGTCCGGACATTTGATCTTTTTAAATCACAGCACCACGGGCGATGGCACGTTGGCGGCCTTGCAGCTTATGAAAATTATGGTACGCAAGGGCAAGCCGCTTTCAGAACTGGCGACGCTGCTTTCCCTGTTCCCGCAAAAGTTGGTCAATGTTCCGGTGGCGCATAAAGTTCCCTTTAGTCAGGCACCGGCAATCGAACAGGCCAAAGTGGAAGCCGAACGCCAATTACACGGCCGGGGGCGGGTCCTTTTGCGATATTCCGGCACCGAATCCCTGGCCAGGGTCATGGTCGAGGCCGAGAATCCGGATCTGGTCGAAACCCTGTGTGATTTTTTGGCCACGACTGTCGCCGACGCCCTGCGGTGATGGCGAGTTGATCGGAAATGCCTTTTGGGGCTGGACTTGTTGGTATAAAGGTTTTAACGTGGTTGTTGATGCGGGGAACCGTCGTTGGGCGCGGAACTGCATTGGCAGGCAGGTCAGAAGCCGGACGGACGGACACATCGGCGCGGTCCGCCGAATCCGAAACCATACCGGGCAGTGCGCGCATTCAAGGAGAAGAGCATGGAAATCAAGAAGGTGGTCATTCCCGTCGCCGGATGGGGGACTCGGTCTTTACCGGCCACGAAGAACATCCCCAAAGAAATGCTGCCCGTCTATAACAAACCGGTCGTGCAGTATGTCGTCGAAGAAGCGCAGGCTTCCGGCCTTCAGGACGTGGTCTTCGTTACCAACCGAAACAAGACCATCATTGAGGACCATTTTGACTACAACCTGACCCTTGAGGATCTTCTCACCCGCACCGGCAAGACCGATATGTTGAAAATGGTCCGGGAAGTGGCGGAGATGGTCAATATTATTTCTGTGCGCCAGAAAAAGCAGTTGGGCCTTGGCCACGCTGTCTTGTGCGCTCGGGAAGTCTGCAAAAACGATCCCTTTGCCGTTATGGTCGGCGATGACTTGATGTTTAGCATGGAGCCGGGCATCAAACAGCTGTTGAGCGTGGCCATGGCTGAGCACATGCCCGTTGTCGGCGTCATGGAAGTGCCGCCAAACATGGTTTCCCGCTATGGCATCATTGAGGGCGAGGAATTCGCGCCGGGCATGTACCGGGTGCGCAACCTGGTTGAAAAGCCCAAAGTCAATGAAGCACCTTCGCGATTGGCCATCGTTGGACGATATGTTCTTTTCCCTGACATCTTCTATCATTTGGAGAAGGTCACTCCGGGGCATGGCGGCGAAATTCAGTTGACCGACGCCCTGAAGGGCTTGGCTGGCAATAATCGTCTGCTCGCTGTCAAAATTCAGGGGCAGCGCTTCGACGCCGGTGACTGGGTGGACTATCTGACGGCAAATATCTATTTTGCCCTGCATGACGAAGCGTTGCGGGATTCCTTGGTCCCTCGTTTGCGCGAGCTTTTGCCCTTTGGAAAATAAGCGGGCTTCTGCGGCCTGCCTTGTTATGACTGACTGACATTCTCGCCCGGGGGGAAATCCTCCCGGGCGATTTTTATTGCCTGCATGACTGCCGTCCTTTCCATTGCCCTTACAGCGCCGCCGTACGCTATTTTGACGTACTCCGTTCCGCCATACTTCACTCCTGAGGACTTCCCAAAGGGGCTTCGTCTGCTCGTGCCCGTTGCCGGGATGCTGCGCGCCGGCGTGGTGTGGGATACTGGCGTTCCACCGCCGGAAGGCGTGACGTTGCGTCCGGCGCTCTGGCCTTTGGAAAGGCGGACTGTCTGCGACGCAGCCTATCTGGAACTGGTCCATAATTTGGCCTGTCGACATCTGACAACGCCCGGTCGTATTTTCGGATCGTTGTTGCCGCGTGGCCTGCGTACGGCCAAAGTGCTTTTCGAATATGATGTCAAAGGATTGCCCCGTCGCCTGACAGCCTTGTCCCTGTCACGGCGCGCAACAGAAGAACATCACCGTTTGGCCGCCCTGTGGCGTGCCGGAGGTATGCGCTGCCGTCTTTCTGAGGAGGCGGCCGACCCCTTGTGTTCCTTGGCCGCTGATCCTCCCTGGCCGGTCCGTCCTGGTGCGGCCAAACAGCTCGCCGTGCTTGATTTGCTTTGTGATCAGGGGCCGCTCCCTCTTTCCGATATTAAAAAACGCCTTGGTCCCGGTACGATTGCCATCCTGCGTCGTCTGGCTGATCTTGCCCTTGTCCGCTTGGATATGGGGCCACAGGAAGCTGTTGTTGCGCCGAAACCCGCCACGATTGGGCATGTCGACGAAACGCTGCCCCCCCTCACCGACGACCAACGCACTGCGTTGACAGTGCTTGAACCGGCCCTGCAGCATCCTGATGGTGCGGCTCGACTGGTCTTCGGCGTGACTGGCAGCGGCAAAACACGCCTTTATCTGGAACTGGTCCGGCTCGTGTTGGCCCGGGGCAAACGCGTGTTGTTGCTCGCCCCGGAAGTGGCTCTGGCCGCCAAGCTGCATCGGGCCGCTGCCCAGGCTTTTCCGGAAAAACAACCGATGCTCTTTCATGGTTATCAGCCACCCGCAGTGCGTGAGGCTGCCTTTCGTCGGGCGGCGGCTGACGATGCGCCGGCTGTCGTCACCGGGACCCGCTCGGCGTTGCTGCTCCCCTTGCGCGATATTGGTCTGATCGTCCTCGACGAAGAACACGACGGAGCGTTTAAACAGGAAGATCGTCTCCCGTATCAGGCCAAGGAAGTGGCCTTTTTTCGAGCCCGGCAATCCGGAGCGCTTTTGGTCCTCGGATCGGCCACGCCAGACATCAAGACCTTTCATGCCGCCCAAACCGGACAAGTGCCCATGGTTCGTCTCCCCAATCGAATCGGGGGCGGTGGGATGCCCGCCATTGAGCTTGTGGATATGCGGGGGGCAGCAAAAGTGACGTCCGTGGCCGGACAGCGGGAAACCGGCGACCGGACCGGCGTGCTGACGGATCAGGCAGCTGGAGAACTGGCCCGGACGGTGGCTGCTGGCGAACAGGCCATGATCCTCATCAATCGTCGCGGCTATGCGCCTTTGCTCTTTTGTCTGGACTGCGAAACGCCGGTGCGGTGCCCGCGTTGTGAGCTGTCGATGACCTTTCATAAGGATCGGGAGCGGCTGGTATGCCACTATTGTGGGTATGCCCGGCCGCATCCGTCGCCCTGTCCAAGTTGCGGCGGGGCCAGTTTTTTGCCGATGGGCGTTGGTTCCGAAATGCTGGAAGAGCAGCTCGCCGGCGTTTTGCCGACCGGGACGCGGATCGCCCGACTGGACCGGGATGTGGCCCGACGGCCGGAACGGGCGGAGGCCATTTTGCAGGAATTCGCCACAGGACAGGCCCGGGTCCTGGTCGGGACCCAGATGCTTTCCAAAGGCCATCACTTTCCGGATGTGACGCTGGTGGTTGCGGCGGATGCGGATTTGGGACGCAGCCTGCCTGATTACCGGGCGTCGGAGCGGGCTTTTCAGCTGCTAACGCAAGTGGCCGGCCGGGCCGGGCGGGGGGAGCAGCCGGGGAGGGTGCTCATCCAGACCAGAACGCCCAATGATCCTTTTTTTGATCATGTCATTCGGGGAGACTTTGAAGGGTTTTACGCATTGGAGCTTTCCCGACGCAAACGGCTGTGCTATCCTCCATTTACGAGACTAGGCCTGATACGCCTGAGCTTTCCCAGGGAATTCGAGGAAGGGTTTGGCGTGGTGGCTGCGGTTGGCAACGCCTTGCGCGGAGCCGCTGTCCCTCTTGGAGTCCGGGTGCTTGGTCCTGCGCCGGCGCCACTGGCTCTTTTGGCGGGCCGTCGCCGATTTCATTGTTTACTGAAGTCGCCGGACTGGCCAGCCGTGCGTCAGGTGTTTGCCGCCGGCCGCAAGGCCTTGTCCGGCTCGACCCGTGTCCGGCTCACCCTGGATCTTGATCCGGTGGATATGCTCTGATGTCTTCCTTTGGAGGAATGCCCTGTGAACGAGAAATTTCAAAATGACGATACCGTCCTGTTGCGCGAGGTGGAGAAGACGCTTGTCGCACGACGACAGGCCGGGCTTGAGGGATTGGTCGGAGGTCTGGCCGCCGTGGTCATTAATACCGCGCCGGAGGATCTTCTTCCGGCGGCTGAGGAGTTGCTTTTGGCCACGCGCCTTCGGTTTGAGGTCGCCATGAACGACCCCTTGTCCGATGACGCCGGGCCTTGTTTATTGCTGCGCGATGGGCATGGGGCCGATTTTTTGCTCAAAAGCCGGGCGGGCGACGACAATCCTTTTGATCTCTATAACAAGGGGGCGAAAAACCAGGGACGGCAACAGGCTCGACTGGAGACCTTCCTTTTCACCTGCCGCGATCTGGATCGGTATGTCGCCATACAAAAGGCTCGGGGTGTCATTTTTGCCACGCCGTCCCCTCTGGTGACGGATGCTTTTTCCTTCATACAGACCATGCCCTCGATCCATACGGGCAATGCCGTCGGGTTGATCGAGTGGAAGGGGCGGCCTGGAACGTATTTTCATGCCGGGAGCCAGTCTCTGGCCTTGTCGCCCCTCAAGGCCGAACGCCTCTGGCAACGTCAGATCCGCGGACTCGATCATGTGGCCACACGAGTGCGGGCCAGACAACGCGATGCCGCCATTCTGGAATTTTTGTCTCTGACCAATTATCATTTTGATTTTGCCGTGTATGTCGAATCGCTCAATTCCATTACGAACGTGGCCCGATTAAGCGCTGGCGACTATGCCCAGGTTTTTACCTCGGGCATTGCTGCAGAAGCAGAAGATGCCGGGCCGACAGAACGCTTTATCGCCAACTACGGCGTACGACCGCACCATTTGGCGTTTGGCGTGTCTGACATCGAAATGGTAGTCGCTGGACTGCGCGCAGAGGGCATGCATTTTCTTTCGGATTTGGTCGGCTCGCGCGAGGAAGGACTGAAACAGATTTTTTCTGTGATGTCGCCGCAAACCATGCTGGTCAAAGAGTATATTGAACGCTATGATGGGTTTGATGGTTTTTTTACAAAAAATAATGTGACGAGGCTGACACTGGCAACAGACAGGCAATAATGCCTGAAGATAAATCTCTACGTTGTCACTCTTGCCTCCAAAGCCGATGCATCATGTTTTTTTATTGTAAGCCATGTCGGAGGTTGTCTTGGTATGGCTCGCTTGTTAAAAGTATCACAGCGTAGTCGTGTCAGTCTTGACCCTCTGAGACTGTCCTTGCTTTATCTCTTTATTGGCATCACCTGGGTAATGTTTTCTGATGTATTAGCAGAAATATTTTTCAGTGCTAATCCAGAGGTATTGTCAAAGTTTTTTTCAATTAAAGATATTGGGTTTGTTTGTATAACATCATTTGTATTATTTGTTGTATTACAGTACCATGTAGCAGCCTATCGTCGAAAGGAATTGGAACTGCTGCAAAGTGAGGAACGGTATAGGCTTGTTGTTGAAAATGCACCGGATGCTATTTTAATTCATGACGGCCTCCACTTTACCTTTGCCAACCCGGAAGCGGCCAAGCTTTTTGGAGCTTCATTGCCTGGCCAGGTCGTTGGAAAGGAAATCGTAAATTTTGTTCATGATGTTTCCAAAGCCTCTGTCTTGGAACGAATACACACTACTATTGATAGTAGAGCGCCTGTTTGTCTTCGAGAGCAAAAATATTTACGGTTAGATGGTACAAGTATTGAGGTTGAGGTTTCAGCTGTCCCCTTTATTGAGGGGAAATCTCCCTCTGCCTTGGTTTTTATGCGCGATATTGGGTCGAGAAAGGAAATAGAACGCAATTTACAAAAGAATGAAGCTAAATATCGATTGTTAGCAGAAAATGCTTATGATGTCATATTTACAATAAATAATAATCTAGAGTTGACATATATCAGTCCATCTGTACGTAAAGTGCTTGGGTTTACTGTGGAAGAAGTGTTGGGAAAATCACTGTATGATTTTATCATGCCGAACTCTCTCGCCGTTTTTTTAGAAAAGATAAAAATACTTAATGAAATAGAGAAAATAGATAAAGGGTTTGTCGACCGAGTTTCTGTGGAATTAAAATGCAAAAATGGCGGGTCTGTCTGGGTAGAATCCGTGGTGCGCCCACTATTTGACGCCGAAGATCATTTTTGTGGTTTTACCGGGGTGTCCCGCGATATTAGTGAACGCCGTCGGGTTGAAGAGGAATTGGAAATATCACGCCAATTTATGGCGATGATTCTCAACGCCATTCCGGACCCGGTTTTCGTCAAAGATCATACACATCGGTTTGTGTTGGCCAATGACGCGTTATGCAGCCTTCTTGGGCACCCCCCCGGCAGTATGATCGGCAAGACCGACGAGGCCTTTGTCACCCGGGAGGAAAATGCGATTTTTATCGAGCGCGACAATCTCGTGCTCGAAACCGGTTGTGAGGATCTTAACGAAGAACGTCTGACAGACCAGGAAGGGCAAATCCATGTTTTGGTCACACGCAAAGGACTTTTTGTCGATCCCAAAGGTCAGTCCTTTATTGTCGGGGTTATTCGCGATGTGACGGAGGGCAAAGCGCAGGAACAACGCTTGCGAGATTCTCTTGTCGAAAAAGAAGTATTACTTAAAGAAGTGCACCATCGCGTCAAAAATAATTTGCAAGTTATTTCAAGTCTGCTTTTTTTACAAAAGGAAGGCATTGAAGATCCGATTATTCAGGATTTATTCGAAGAAAGTCGTAGTCGAATTAGTTCCATGGCCTTGGTACATGAAGAATTGTATCGTTCCGGTGATTTGGCCAGGGTGGATCTCAAGGAATACCTGGAACGGTTGACTCCCAAGGTGATGCAGTCCCTTCGCGGGCAAAGGAATCTGAACTTTGTCCTCCAATTGACGGAATGCCGGGTGGCTGTTGATAAGGCTATTCCATTTGGCCTGATCATCAACGAACTGATGACCAATGCGATAAAGCATGGTTTTCAGAGCCGGAGTGCAGGAAATCTCCAGGTGTCAATGACCAGGGAAGACAATCTGATTCGGACCGTGGTGGAAGACGATGGCGTCGGCCTGCCGGATGGTTTTCATCCAGATGCCGTGAAATCGCTTGGTATGCAGTTGGTGGTGCAACTCACGCGGCAGTTGCGGGGGACGTTGACGTTTGGCTCCGGCCCCCAGGGGACCGTGTTTCGTCTGGTTTTTCCTCTGGATGGTGTTTAGCGCGCAATATCCTCCCGGGGCGTCGTCCCGACCTCAGGGAGGATATTTTTTTTCACAGACCCCCTCGGCAGATGAACCACCTGTGAGAGTTAGCGCCCTTTGGGGGCGTCGTTGTGCAGAGCCAGCAGGTCGCTGAGAGCTTCCCATTTTTGCCGTAAATCGGTTTCGAGAATCCCCCGCAGTGTTGCGGCAATGGTGCCCAATGCTCCGGCATGTTTGGCCTGGAGTTTTTGGAAATTTGCCTGTCCGCCAGCCAATTGGTCCGGTCGGGATGGGACGAGCACAGGCGCCGGGCGGCGGTGTCGGACCGTCAGATGGCCTTGATAGACGGGAGGACGGCCGGACAGCGCCAAGCGGAGGTCATGATCGACATCATCGTATTGGGACGGTGAGTAGCGGATATCAAAGCCGCCGGCGGCCATAAGGCGTTCCCGGCGGAACAGGTGACAGCACCCCATGACGGAAAGGCAGGGGCGCATATGGGCAAATCCGCCGTAGTCAAAGCCCTGGGCGTGGGCATCGCTTAAATGGGGTTGGACGGCGTCAGGATCTTCCTCGGATGCTGGCAGAAGCTGGGCGTCGATACCCTGGGCGATAGCCGGATTTTGGGCATCCGCGACGTGACAACCCCAAACGCCGGCTTCAGGATAAAAGGTGGCCGCAGCGGCCAGTCGTCCCAGCCAGTCCGAGGGCAAATCTACATCGTCATCAAGATAACAGACCGTATCGGCTTCGCTGAAGTGAGGATCGGTGGCCAGCCAGTTCCGGGCCGCTGGCGCGCCGATGTTGACAGGAAGCCTGATGGTGGAAAAACGTTTGGACCCTATGCGTTCGGTCCAGGCGGCCAATATGGCCGAAGTCGCGTCAGTCGAGGCATTATCCAGGACCAGCACCCGGGCCTGCCCGAGGGTCGAGGCGAAAAGTGAAGTCAACGTCGCGTCGATGTCAGAGGCCTTGTTGTACGTGTACAAGGCAATGGTGAGGTTTTCCGGGAGAGGGGCCGTGGCGGCATGACGTCCCTGGGCGAGATCATAGAGCGCCAAAGCGGCGGAAACGTGTTCCGGCAGGCGTGTCACGATGTCCGCCAGGTGCGTCTGGGCCTTTTTCAGATCGCCAGATTGCCGGGCGGCAAGTCCCAGACGAAAGAGTCCTGTTGGCCACAGCATGGCCGACTGGGCCAACTCATAGTGTTCAAGCGCCTGCTCTGGCTTGTCGGCCAGCATGGTTATATCGCCGGCGATCTTGTGACCGAGTGGGGCCAGTTCAGGGGGCATGGCCTCCTGGAGGCGTTCCTGCGCCCAGGTAAAATTGCGACGCAGGAGCGCTTGGCGTAGCGCCACATGGAGCCAAAAAAGTCTATACCGGCCAGTCCGACATTCGTTTTCGAGGTAGCGGTCAAGCCGGCTTGTGTCGCCTGCCTGGACGAGTCGCTGATAATAGGCGGTATTTTCCGGAATAATGAATTGCCGGGTCAAGGCCTCAAGCTGCCTGACAAAGGCAGGAGCAAGGATTGGGCCTTCGGCTGGCATGGTCTGTATTGCCGCGAGCAGGGCGGCGGCGGCCGGAGCGAAAAGGCTGTCTTCTTCCAATGCGGCGGCCAGTAAAGATATGTGGCGGCGACGCCAGAGCATGGCGTGGGCCGCCGGTGTCGTGGCGGCTATGCGTTGGGCCATGCCGGCGGTGCGCAGCAGATGATCGCGGCCGACCGTTCCAGCCAGCAGCATATCTCGAAAGGAAAGGGGCGTGGCGGCAACGAGCCAGTCGGGCAATGTCGTCATGAGGCGTTTCCTTGTGCGGCCAGTGTCCAGGCGTCGAGATAGCGGGAAACCTCATGAGAAAGCAAATGATGTTGGGTTACGGCTTCCATGGCTTGGATGACTATTTGGTGGCGGAGTGCGCCATCTTTGACCAAACGGGCAACGGCGTTAGCCCAGTCTTCGGGGCGTGGTCCGACCAACAGCCCTGTTTTTTCATGGATTACAACGTCGCGATAGGGGGGGAGGTCGGCGAAAATGCCGGCTATGCCGCTTGCTGCATATTCCAGCCATTTAATGGGGCTTTTTGCTCGATTAAACGGGGTATCCGCCAGGGGGGCAAGCCCTATGGCGCAACCCAGGCGGGGCAGTTTTTGTGCGTAGGCGGCGTAGTCGGAGACGAATGGAATCACGGTCGCTTTGGGAAAGGCCGCCGATACCGGTGGGCATCCGTAAAAAACAAAACGGGTCATATCGCCGCACTGACGTTCCAGATTGGCCAGGGCAATTTCCAGGGGCCCAAGATCCGCCTGATGGGAGGCCGTTGCCGCGAGACCGATGGCTACGATCGATCGCGTGGGCGGTGCAACTGGTTTCCAGAGGGACTCCGGGAGCAGGTTGGGCAGAACACAGATTCTGGAATTGTATGGGCGCAAGGCTTCGGCCAGCGTGGCTGTGCTGACGGTGACCAGATCGGCGCGTCGGAGAGTTTTGAGAATATGTGGCAAGAGACTGCCAATGCGCGAAAAGAAGGGATGTCCTGGGGCAACGGCGGTCCAATCATCGTCCGTGTCATAGATGACGGGCTTGCCGGAAGAAAAAATGGCGTCGAGAACAGACGTTGTCTGTGGGCCGGGAAAATACCGCTGGATGAGGACGACATCGGCGGCCTGAAGAATTTCACAGGTAACGGCATGTCCCGGGCCCTGGGGGAAAACGCCGGGGAGCAGACGGACAGCTGATCCAAGGGCCCGGACCGGTTCAAGGACACGCAACCGGGCACAGGCATATGCGGGATCATCAAAGCTGTAATAGGCGAGTGTCAGAGGCACAGGTGGACCTTTGGCGCTGACCGCGGACAGTGCGCGGCGTAAAAGGGCGCTTATGCGCCAAGCGCCTTGGGCCGTCGCTTGGAAGACGAGAAGATAATTTCGGCTCTGGCCGTGTTTTTATCTGTTGAAGAGACATTTAAGGTGATCGGTTCGTTGAAATATTCGGCGGCGCCGCGCAAAATACCCTCGAAGTATTCCGGATAGCCACGTTTGGAGAGGTACGTCATAATAAGCGTGTCGCCTTTGTCTTCATAAGTAAAGCGCGGCGGCATCAGACCCGGCATATCCTTGGTCAGTCGGGCATGGGTGTCGTTCATAGTCAAATAAAATTCTTTGAGGGTCTTGGCTTTGAAATAACGGGGATAGAGACGGTGGAACCCCTTGATGGTATAGCGACCAAGTGTCTGGAAAATTTCCGTCGTACTCTTGCCGGTTTTTTGAGCAATCAGTTCCGCCATCTGGCGCAGAACTTGGTCTGGATAATTTTGTGTAGGCAGGAAGGTAGGATATCCCATTTCCGATTGCATGGCTTCATAAGCCTGTTCACCGTACTGCGCCAACAGAAATTCCTGCATAAGCTTGGGCAAAATGCCCTTCATTTTGCCTTGTGATTCACGCAGTTTTACATCTTCTTCATAGCGTTCGGCGAACGCGCCGGCCAGACCCAGGAGGGACTGGGCCAATTCTGCCAATTCCCGGGTGGCCTGCGCGGTTTGGGAAGCGCCCTCGTCGGCTTCGGTGGCCACATGGGCGATCACTTCGACATTCCGATTGATCTCCTCGGCTGCTGCCGACTGTTGTTCTGCAGCGGTGGCTATCTGGGTCACCTGGCTGTTGACTTCATGAATGCGGGCCATGATGCGGTTCAGGGCCTCACCGGCTTTGTGCGTGGCTTCAGTGCTTTCGCTCACGCGGGTTTCAGTTTCCTGCATGGAGGCTACCGCGTGCCGGGAGCCGTCCTGGATTTGGTGGATGGAATTTTCCACTTCCTTGGTGGCGGTCATGGTTTTTTCAGCCAGTTTGCGGACCTCGTCGGCTACAACGGCAAATCCGCGTCCAGCCTCGCCGGCTCTGGCGGCTTCAATGGCGGCATTTAAGGCCAGCAGGTTGGTTTGGTCGGCAATATCATTGATAACGCCGATGATACGTCCAATTTCGGCAGCCTGACCGTCCAGGGCTGTCAATACCTGGCCGAGTTTGCCGGCGGATTCCGCAACGGCCTTGATGCCGCTGACGGCTTCGCGCACTTCGACAGCGCCGGATTCGGCAGCGGTATTGGCGCTGTCAGCGGCTTCAGAGGTATTGGCCGCATTTTTCGCTACTTCCATAACCGTGGAAGTCATTTCTTCCATAGCGGTGGCCACGGCATCGGACTGTTGTTTTTGTTGCTGCGCGCCGCGCGCCTGTTCATCTGAGGAGGCAGAAAGTTCTTCCGAAGCTGAGGCCACACGTTGAGCCAGCTCGTTGATTTCGCCACCAAGGTTACGCAATTCATTTTGAGCCAGTTCCAACTGCTGTTGCTGTTCCCGTAATTGGGAAAGATCGGTAATGCAGGAAACTGCTCCGAGGATATCCCCGCGCAGGCCGCGAAAACTGGATACAGAAAAGTGGCAGGAAAGATGGCGACCGTCCCAGATGGTAATATCCTGTTCGGAATGAATGGATGTGCCGTCTTTAAGAGCCTTTTCTGTTAATGATATGCCAGATTTATTATAAATAGCCTGACTGACTGTTTTACCTAAAATGTCTGTAATCGGTTTTTTTAGGAGTTCACCTAACGAATTGCTGGTGTGGGTTATAATCCCCTCTTTATTGCAAATGAAAAAAGGCGTGCCAACCGCAAGCACCGCGCCACGATAGTATTCCCGACGCAGCATATTGAAGGTCATGGCTTGGCTGGCTTGTTGTCCGAGTGAGCCAAGATTTTTCCAGGATTCCACTTCAGGCAGCAAAAAGGATTTTCGGTCCGAATTAAGTCGCGAAAATCCGGCGAACAATGTCTGTATTGGTGTGTTGATGTGTCTGGTAATAAGCCAAGTGCCAATACCGCCAACCAAGGCAAGCACTATACCGAGCGTTATATTGCCAAAAAAAGAGGCAATAACAATGCAGAGACTCAGAACAATGCCCAGGGCGAGGCAGGCGAATCCGGGAGAGGGGGGGGTATTTTGATCAGTCATAACTCGCTCCTGCTCATTTTTTTTTACAGAATACCATTCCCAATAAAAGGTCAATGGATATGAGAATTTTGTGAAAAAAAATCAGTTTCGGCAGTGGGTTGGATGTCAAAAATGAAGCTCGGTTCCGCTCCGCTCCGGTGTGAGAGCCGCCGGGCAGCGGCCCGTAAAGCGAAAGGGCATAAAAAGCCCTTGGCGCAGGGCGTCAAAAGTGGCCGGAGTTTCTCCGTAGATGGCAATTTTGGTCGTTGACGGAGGCAGAATCGAAACATCATACGGCGATTGGGCCGCAACGAGCACCAGGGAGTTTGGAATGGCTTCGGCCAAGGCTTCGGCCAGCCGCCGTTGCCCTTCGCGCTTGCGAGCGTCGGTTATAAAAAGCGCCACTCGATGCGCGGATCGGGCTTTAGCAACGACTGCGGCGATTGTCTCGGTGTCAGGGTCTGCGGCGACAAAAAGCGATTTAGGGCCTTCCCAAGCGAGAATGGCCGCCTCGGCTTCTGCGTCGATGACATCCCGGCCCAGTCGAGGTCGGATGACTAACGTGTCCACATCGGCTGGCAATGGCAGGATAGGCGTGACCGGGCCAAAGGCCGTCAGGCTGCGGGAGGCGATACGGCGGGCCAGGGCGGCGTCTTCCTGTCTGCCGACAAGGATGCCCGCCGTCGGGGGTGCAGTCAGGGCAGCGGCATTGAGCAGGCCAAAGCGTTCTTTTAAACGGATAACCCGGGAAACGGCGGCATCCAGGCGGGAACTGGGCACACGTCCCGAACGGACGGCCTCGACAACCCGATCGAGGGCTTCCAGGCGTTCTGCCGCGGGGCGATTGGCGTCCGCGCCGACTAACAACACGTCGGCTCCGGCGGCCAAGGCCAAAACCGCTGCTTCCGCCGTGCCATATGTTGCGGCGACAGCTCCCATTCCCAATGAATCGGTAAAAATAACGCCATCAAAACCAAGTCGCCCCCGCAAGGCTCCGCTGAGGACGCGACGGGACAGCGTGGCCGGTATTCCGTCCGGTTCAAGGGATGGGGCTAGCACATGGGCGGTCATGACGGCCGGCGCTCCAGCCGCAAAAGCGGCGCGGAAGGGAGGGAAGTCCACGCGTTCGAGCGTTGCGGTATCGTGGTCCACGCGGGGCAGACCAATATGGGAATCCACAGCCGTATCGCCATGACCGGGGAAGTGTTTGGGCGTGCAGATGACGCCGGCGCTGCCGTAGCCGACGGTGGCGGCGGCCGTTAAACGGGCCACATCGGCTGGATTTGAACCGAAGGAGCGGATGCCGATAACGGGATTGGCCGGATTGACGTTGACGTCGGCGACCGGGGCAAAGTCTGTGTTGATGCCGATGGCCCGCAATTCCCGGGCGGTTGCGGCGGCGGCCTGTCGGACGAGATCCGCCCGTCCCGTCGCCGCCTGAGCCATCTGGCTCGGAAATACGGTAAATCCGTCTCGCAATCGGGCGACTGGGCCGCCTTCCTGGTCCACGCCGATAAGCAGCCCCACTCCATGATCGGAGGCGGCCGCCTGGGCCTGGGCTGTGGCGCAAAGGGTGGCCACTTGCCCCGGGTCAACGATGTTGCCCACGGCGGAATACAGGATCAGGCCGCCGACATGGCGCTCCCGGATAAGGGCGGCCACATCCGGGGAAACCTGCGGGCCTTCGAACCAGACCATAAAGATCTGGCCGACTTTTTCCTCAAGGGACATGGCCTGAACCAAAGTGGAAACCCGTGAAGCGCTGGTCGGAGCCGGTACAAGGGCAAGGCAGAGGGTTAGGGCGCAAAGAGCCGGGCATAACCGGTTCGCTGGGAGCATGGCGTCTCCGGGGAAAAAGTGTGCGGTTAATCGTCGCCGCGTTTATCGACGTACATGGCCTCATCGGCTTGGCGCACCAAGTCATCAATATCCTGGCCTGGGACATGCAAGGCCATACCAATGGAAACCGACAGGCCAGCCGTGTCGGCCAGCCCACGGCCATGTGCCACCTCGTCCACACAGGACCGCATCCGTTCAGCCATAACCGAGGCTTCTTCGAGCGTGGCGTCGGGCATGAGAATAACGAATTCATCGCCGCCCAATCGGGCGAGCAGATCGTAGGCCCGCACCCGCGCCGCCATGGCCCGGGCCACGTCGCACAGAACGGCATCGCCCATCTCGTGGCCGAACGTGTCATTGACGGCCTTGAAGCGGTTCAAGTCGCAAAAAAGCAGCGATACAGGCGATCCCCGGCGTTCGGCCAGGGTCAACATTGGCGGACCGTGCCGCCGCAGGTAGGCCCGGTTTGGTATGCCGGTCAGTTCATCTGATTCGCGTTTCCGGGTGAGTTCTTCATGGATCTTGACGTGCAGTAAATCGCCGGACAAAACTTCGCAAAAATGTTCCAGAAAATCTGTTCCCTTGTCTGCGGTGAAACGGCACGGATCCGGGGCGGCCATGGCGAGTACGCCAATCCGGCGCTTGGGCCGATACTTGTCGGAAAGTTGGGCGATAAAGCACGAACCGGTCAGCAGATCGGGATGTTCGGCCAGAATCGCCGGTCCAAAAAAGAATTCCGGGCGGGGCAGCACGGAAACTTCGCCGAGATAGACCCGACGATCAGGATCCTGCGCCGGTAACAGCTTCAGCGCGGTGGAGAGGGCTTTCAGGGATGGGCACGGGAAACCGGCCGGCACGTAGGCCTCGAAATCCTCCTTGGCCAGCAGGCAGGAAATGGCCCGCACGCCCACGGCCTGCCGCAGTCGGGCCAGCATGTCCGGCAAATCGGTTAGGTGCCGGAGTTTGCGGGACAGCGTAAGGGCTGATCGGAAGGTGAGAAAAACGTGGTCGTTGGCCAGGAATATTTCTTGAAGTCGTTCCAGCTGGCAGGCCTGACGACGCAGGCGCTCTCGAAACCACGTGGTTTCTTCCGATCGCTGGAGTTGTTGGGTGGTGAGGTCCGAACGTTTTTGCAGCAACAGTTCCCTGGTTTCCAAAAGTTCGGTGACCAGTTGCCGAAAATCCGATTGCTTGTCGTCTGGAAGCAATCGTTCCAGTTCAGAAGCCTTGGCGGCCAACCCGGTGTCGTCGAGAGGGGTGCTCATTTGAATATCGAAGCAAATAATCTGTCGTTTCGACGCACTGGTAGCATCTTTGAGACAGGCCAACAAGGCTTGCGACGCGAGGAAAACCGTATTGGGTACAATCTTTTTTGTGGCATGGAGCGCTTATGAGAATTCTGTTGCAGAATCTGACGCGGTTCGGTGATTTGCTGCAATCCCAACCGACGTTGGCCGAACTGGCCGGGGCAGGGCACGAGGTCGCCGTGGCCTGCCTGGAAAATTTTGCCGGGGCAGCAGCGCTTCTCCCCGAAGCCTCCGCACTGTTTCCGCTGCCGGGAGCACGTTTCTTGGCCGAACTTGATAGGGACTGGCACCAGGCCCTGGTTGCCATTTCGGAATACGCGGATCATGTGTCGCAGCAATTTGCTCCCGACGCCATCATCAATCTGACCCCGGCCCTGGCCGCCCGACTTCTGGCCCGGCGGTTGCACGGCGACGCCGTTCAGGGGTTTTCTCTTGATCCGCTGGGATATCGTCATGAATCCTCACTATGGGCCACCTTTCTGGAAGCGTCTTCGACCCGCAGGGGGTTGAGTCCATTTAATATTGTGGATCTGTTTCGCAAAGCAGCCGGAGGCGGTCAGGGACGAGGACAATTTTGCCTACGTCGACCGGATGCACAAGAGCAGGCGGAATCCCGGTCCAGACTGGAGGGGCAGGCTCCAGCCGCAACGACTTTTTTTGTTGGCTTCCAATTAGGGGCCAGCGCCGCTGCCCGGCAATGGCCCGTGGATTTTTTTGCTAGGCTTGGCGAACTGTTGTGGGAACAGTTGGGCGCAGTGCCCGTACTTCTTGGCGGCGCGGGAGAAAAGGCCCTGGCCATGCGCTATCGGGATCTTTGCGCCGCTCCTTCAGTGGATTTGATCGGGGAGACAACTCTGTCCCAACTGGCCGCCGTTTTGTGCCAGTTGCGTCTGCTCGTCACCAATGACACTGGAACCATGCATCTGGCCGCAGGACTCGACATTCCGTGCGCGGCAGTCTTTCTGGCCACAGCCCAACCCTTTGATACCGGACCGTACCGGGAAGGGTGCCTGTGTCTGGAGCCGGATATGCCCTGCCATCCATGTCCCTTCGGTACGGCCTGCCCCCATGATAACGCCTGTCTGACGGCTATTGGCGTGGAGACAATGTTCGCCTCCGTGGCCGATTTTTGCCAAAACGGGCGGTTTCCAGCCGGCTGTTATCCCGGCGCGCGAGCTTGGCTTTCGGCCTTTGATGCCTCCGGTTTTATGGATTTATATTCTCTGTCAGGCCATGATGCCGAGCCCAGGGCTGCCTGGTTACGTTTGGAACGGCAGGTTCTTCGTCAATTCCTTGACGAAGAACCTTTGCATCTGGCCACAACCGCAGTGCCCGTCTTGCCGGAAGCCCTCCGGGAGTCGCTGCGGGGTATTTTGGGGCAATCCGCCGATTTGTTGCGATTGTTGGAAGGACAGGCGGTTCTTGCAGCTCGTACCCCGGCCATGAAGTCCCGTTTTTTGGCAAGTTGGGAGCGTCTGCGCACATTGTGGCTCCATTCTCCGTATCTGGGGGTTTTGGCCTATCTGTGGATGCAGGAGGCCCAGGAGGCTGCTCCGGATTTGGAACGCCTTTTAACCAGGATCCGTCGCTTTGGTTCCTGTGTGGAAATTTTGACTGTCTCTGTGCATAGGATGTGCTGATTTTGGCACGATAGTTGTAGAATACCGGGCGGGAATGGAAATCCTTTCCCTACGACAACAACTCCAGAGGGAGGTTCGGTATGATCAGTGTAGATGGCCGAGAAATCGGAATGCAAATCGACGAATTTCACAATCTTGAGGAAATTCTTCTCAAGATTATGGATGGATCCGAACTTGAAGGACGCATTGTTACCGACGTTGTCGTCAATGATGAAGTCTTTTCGGAAATCTATCCGCATCAGGCTGAAGACATCGACATCGACGAAATAACATCTGTTGAAGTGAAAAGCGTGCCTGTCGTTGATATGGCCCTGGATATCACAAAAGAACTCCAGAAAGTCGTGTTTCTTATGGACCAGGGGTCCCGTCGCGTGGCCAATTTGTTTCGCCAGGCCGACGATTCCGAAGCCTTGGAAGTGTACCAGGACTTGATGGATGTCACGCGTGACTTCCTGAATATGATTGGTGTGCTGCGCGCGGAAGCTTCCATAAAGGGTGGCGACGCGTTTGATGCTTCGGCGGAAGAAATTTCCAACCTCTTCTCCGAGATGGTCGAAGTCCTCGAAAACGAAGATTGGATTTTGCTTGCCGACCTGTTGGAGTACGAGTTCATCCCGGCGATGGATCGGTGGAAAGTCGTTATTGAGGAACTGCAAGTGCGCTTTACGGCTTCCGTAAAGGAATAAAATCATGCCCGACAAGCTTGATTATCTCGAAGCGGCCCTGGTCAAGGGGGAAAGTGAATTGCACTGCCTCCTTGCTGGTGAAATTGAGGAAGCCGAAAAACTTGCCCATGATCGTGGACAGCTCTTGGAACAAGCGTGGCGTTGCTCCGATCCTGAGAGCATTGGTCTGCTTCGGGATAAGCTGCTCAAGCTTAAAAACCTGCAAGGTCAGCTGACAATGGAAGCTCGGCGGCTTCATGCCGAATTAAAAAGCGATTTGCAGCGGGCAAAACAAGAAAATAAGCGCCTTACCGGCTACCGTGGCGGATCGCATGCCCAGTTTGGGGTCCGCAACTACTTGGACAAAACAGGTTGAATATTTCCCTCTGGCGTACCGAAAAGCCGGGTCCGGTGGATCCGGCTTTTTGTGTTTTTTGGTTTTCGTAAATGTTCTTCTTCATCCGACAGTGCTTTTTAGGTTTTTATTTGTTTTTATTGGTATTTTTTGAAATGAAAAATCGCCTTGCCCGGGTATTCTGTCGTTGCTTTGACGCTATACGGAGAACATAAAACGTATCTAGCTTAAATTATTATAAATATTTTGTGGCAGTTTTTTTGCATGGCAATGGCAGGTATTCGCAGGGAATGCGGGCGGCCCAACGCCGTCGAAACGCGACACACAGGAGGACGGCATGCTTTCCTTTTTCAGCGGCGCAGACAAAAAGAGCCGGGGACGTCACGAGGAACTGAAACGCGGAGCACGGCTGAAAAACGCCAAGGAACTTTTCTTTACCGGAAAATTCCCCGTGGTCACCACGCCCGTGATTGAAGGGCGTAAGATTCGCAAGGTTCTTGGTTTGGTCAGCGGACGCGGTTTTGACTCCGAGTGCGCCTTTTTCGGCCTGACCGCCAGCGCCTTGGACATCGGGGCCGACGCCATCATTGGCTATCAGGAAAATGTGGCCTTCCATCCGGATGGTTCCCGCTATTTTTCCTGTTACGGCACGGCAGTCATCCTGGAGAGGGAACAACCAGCCCAACCGCAACGGAAGGCCCTTCCCGGGAAATCCATCATGCATTGACCGTTTCCGGTCGTTGTGACCGGACCGTCCGCCCCGAGGAGGGGATCATGAAACGAGCTCTCGTAAGTCTCGCTGCCGTTTGCGTCTTGATCGCCCAGGCGACGCCGGGCGCTTCCCAGGAGTACACATCGGGTCCAACGTCCATGGAGCCTCGGGTCGGGGGATATGGAATCACTAATTTCACGAACAAGAAAATTACACCTTCCGGGGCCGTAGCGCAGCAACATGTTGCCGATGGCGCCGTTGTGGAAAACACTGGGGCGGGGGCTGCCACAGACCAGACGGCGGACCGTCGGGCGCTCCCGGGGCATGATTCCAGAGAAACGGTGACCAATGCCGCAGGCGCTGCCGGCATGGCTCGATGGGATTTTGTGCGCACCAAGAAAGGGACGCTCTCTTTGGGCGCCGGCGATGGTGGGGTTTTTTCCAATACGGAATTGCCGTATACGCGTTCCAAACACGGCGGGGCCGGGCAGGCCGATCTTGGCTCTTCCGTAGCGCTCAATAAAAACGTCAGTCTCAAGGCTGCGGCCGGCCAGTATCAACGCCTTGGCGAATTTTCCGACAAAGGCTTTGAACATTTTGGCGGCAACCTGGGCCTTAAAATTAATTTTTAGGCGGTTTTTCCTCTGCTTCGGAAGTTTTGGTCGGGGATTTGGGGCGCGGACCGCACCCGGTATCGACGCCTCAGCCCCGGATGCCAAGCCGGGGAAAGATAAAGCGTGCGATCAGAAACCAGACGACGATGACGCCAAGGAATATCAGGGTATCGTTCATGGTTTGACTTCTAGCAGAAAAGGCGCGGCGGACCAAGACGTCGCGTCTTCATTTTCCATCTGCTGGCGGATGCTCCGCATTGGAAATGCGCCGGCTGAACGGGAAGCATATTTGCAAACGACACCGGGTTGTGCTTGGACTGGGCGTTTGAGCGTGGCGAGTCTGCAAAGCAGGGAGAGGCCCCTTGGGGCGATTTCGGGAAGTCCCCACGGGCAATGGAGTGGCGTACAATAATGGCCTTGTCGTGGAAACGAGTTTTGTCTGGATGTCTCTTGGGCTTTCTGACGGTCTGTTTGGTGACGCCTGGTGCATCGTCCGCCACAACGCCGGTTTTTTCCGCTGTCAGCGTGGCTGCCATACCCCATGATCCCACCGCATTTACCCAGGGATTGCTTTTTCACAACGGTGTTTTTTATGAAAGCACAGGTCTCTATGGCCAATCTTCGCTGCGTCGGATTGATCCGGCGACAGGCCGGGTACTGACCAAACGGACTCTGCCGACGACATTTTTTGGCGAAGGTTTGGCCCTTTTGGGGGATAAGCTGTACCAGCTCACGTGGCGTGAGGGACGGGTTCTGGTCGCCAACCGAGCGGATTTTTCCCCGGTCGGCGAATTGCCTCTGGCGACGGAAGGGTGGGGGGCGTGCATTTTGGATGGGCGACTCGTGGTCAGCGACGGGTCGGACAAGCTTTTTTTCTATGATCCACAGACAATGGCTCTTTTGCAGACGGTGTCTGTCACCGATGCGGGGACGCCTGTCACTCGGCTAAACGAATTGGAAATCGTCGCCGGGACCATCTGGGCCAACGTCTGGGGGGATATGCGTATTGCGGCTATTGATCCGGGCTCCGGCCGTGTGCTCGCCTGGGTGGATTGTTCCGGGCTGGCGTCCGGTGTAACCGCTGCCGATCTGGATAACGTCTTAAACGGTATTGCCTGCGATGCGGCGACGGGTCGCGTCTGGGTGACGGGCAAACGCTGGTCCAAAATATACGAAATCAAAGTCCCGGGGCTGCCGATGGGCGCCCGATAGGGATAGGCCGACACAATGAAACAGAAATGCAGGATGTGCCGCTATTGGAAGGGCCCTATTCCGCCTGAAGACCGCTACTGCCCGCCTGAGGAAATGCTTTCCGGGGATTGGGGGTATTGCAAGCGTCATGCGCCTGCACCGGCCACGGCGGCGGTTGAGCAGGCCCGGGGCAAAACCTACGTGGCTGTTTGGCCGGAAACCCTGGCCGATGATTTGTGTGGAGAATTCGTGCTAATCCCCCTGCATCGCGAGTAGCGGGCTAGGCGGCGTTCTGGGGAGCAGCCGGAACTTTGCGCCCCAGAAGCCAGAGACCAAGGGCAATGACCGGAAGGCTCAGTACCTGTCCCATCGTCAGCCAGCCAAAAGCCAGATACCCGAGTTGAGGGTCTGGCAGGCGCACAAATTCCACAGCAAAGCGGAAGAGCCCGTAGCAGAGGGAAAAGACGCCGGAAACGGCGCCGCGCTTTCTGGGCGTGCCTGAATACAGCCAGAGGATAAGGAAAAGCGCCACGCCTTCGAGCCCGGCTTCATACAGCTGGGAGGGATGCCGGGGGGCAAGGCCGGCTCGCGGATCGGGAAAAACCACGCCCCAGGGCAGATCGGTCACCTTGCCCCACAACTCGCCATTGATGAAGTTGCCGATACGCCCGGCAAAAAGGCCGATGGGGACAAGCGGCACGGTGAAATCAGCCACGCCCCAGAAGCCCTTGCCGGTTTTTTTGCCGAACAGCCAAAAAACGATGGCCATGCCCAGGCAGCCGCCGTGAAAGGACATGCCGCCCTGCCAGACCATGAACAGAGACAAGGGATCGTCCAGCAGACTCGGTAAATCGTAAAAGAGCATATAGCCGATCCGTCCGCCCAGCACCACGCCCAGCACCGAATAGGTGATAAGATCGTCGACCATGAGTTTGGTCCAACCCGATCCCGGACGACCAGCCCGGTAGCGGCCAAGCAGCCAACCGGAACAAAACCCGATGAGGTACATGAGGCCATACCAGCGGATGCTGATGGGACCGACTGCGATGGCCACGGGGTCAAAATGGGGATAGGCGAGCATTCTCTGGCAAACTCCGAAAACAGGGGTATGTGGTGGCGCAGGCCGCGTTTCCCTTTCGAGGACATCATGTACGGCTGCTGAAGTAAATCCGTAGCGGCAAGGCGATACAGATCAATCCGTTGTGCGCAGTTCCTCAAGCATCATCTGAGCTTTTTCAAAATCCGGTTCGAGTTCCAAGGCCTTTTGCAGGTATTCGACCGCCAGATCCCTTTTGTCGTAGCGCCGATAGATTGTGGCGATATTGTAGCATACGGATTCGCTTGAACGCCACAGGTCGGGGTTGATCGACAAGGCTCGTTCAAGGAATTGGTAGGACTCGACGAACTGTCGGCCCTCGGTGTGGGCCATGGCCAGATTATAGAAAAGGCCGGGATCTTGTGGGGAGACTTTGAGGGCCTTTTGGTACTCCTCGATGGCCTCCTGCCATTTTCCCTGTCGCCGCAACATCAGACCGAGGCGGTTAAAGGTCTCGATATCCGAGCGATCCAGCTTGTTCTGGCGGGCTGTCAAAATCCTGCGCAGATAATGCTCGGCCAACCCTGGGTCATTTTCCATACACCGGGCGGCGATGGCCTGAGTGACGTCGTTTATGGCGTCGATGGCGTCCTGGGTGGCCAGACGCACGGCCTGATCAAATGTCGCCTTGGCTCGTTCGGTGTCCCGCAGTTTGATATAGCCGGCCCCAAGCTCCACTTTGCGGTCCACATTGAGCGGAGAGAGCTTGTCCAACCGTTCCAAAAACTTGACTTCCGCTGCCGTATCGCCTTCGTCGCGGTACAGGGCGGCAATTTTTTTGAGCGGTTCAAGAAAGAGTTTAGCGCCCTTTTCCGCCTGGGAGTAAGCCCTGAGCGCCTTGTTCTTTTGACCCATCGCCCGGAGGGCATCCCCGACGAGCAGAAGCCCTGATGGACTATTGGGTTTAAGCTCCAAGACTTGTTTGGCGACCTGGGCCGCCTCCAGCGGTTTCCCGATATCCAGGAGTTGCCGGCCCTTATCCATCAATTCGCCGAGCTGGCCCCGTGGTTTGACCGTAAAGGCGATTTTTTCAATGAGCGTGCTGGGGGATATGGGCTTGGTAATGATATTGTCCGCACCAAGCTCATGGAGGAAGACCAGTTTATCCCGCGCCACCTCTGTCGTCAGCACGACGACATACAATTCGTTGTTGTGGTCGCTGCGGATATAGCGGATCAGATCGGCGGTATCATGGCCGCCGATCTCTCGCTCTATAAAAAGAAAAAGCTTATGTTTTTTTGCTTGAAGGAGCTTGATTTCCTTGCTGACGTTCTCAAGGGTCGGAAGCGTCTGGAGGCAATCCTCTTCGATTGCAAGGTGTCGCGTCAGAGCGTTATGGATATTCCGATTGAAAAAGGAATCATTGCTGATGACAAGAAAAAAGCCGCTATGGCGCTGTACAAATTCCCGTACATCATCGTCATATGGATTGCTTTTCATACCCTGCTCGTGACGGAAACCGCAATACGCCCAATGCGGCCGTTAAGATTTATGAGGATTCGAAGGATCGATTTCGGCCGCCGGCTGGTTCGTTAACGCTTGAAATTGGGCGAATGCTTCCTGTTCCATGGAGAAAATATGCTCTGGTCCAGGAAATTCCGATTTCCTAACCGCATCGACGTATTGCGTCAATGCCTCCACTGCCAAGCCACCCAAATTAGCGAATTGTTTTACGAATTTAGGTTTAAATCGGTCATAGAGTCCAAGTACGTCGTGAAAGACCAAAACCTGTCCATCACAATCGGGACCTGCGCCGATGCCAATGGTCGGTATTGGCAGGGCGGCTGTCACGACTGCCGCGACCGGCGCGGGAATGCACTCCAGTACGACACCGAAACAACCGGCTTCGGCCATCGCCCGGGCATCATCAAGGAGTTTGGCCGCCGCCTGGGCCGTTTTGGACTGCACTCGAAAGCCGCCGAGCGCCGCAAGGTGCTGCGGGGTCAGTCCTACATGGCCGATGACCGGAATGCCGGCGGCCGTTATGGCCTGGACCTGTGGGGCCACTTCCCGCCCCCCTTCCAATTTGACAGCCCCGGCCCGGCCTTCCTTGAGAAAACGGCCGGCATTGGCCACGGCGTCGGCCACGGAAGTCTGGTAGGACATAAAGGGCATATCGGCCACGACCAGGGCCTGCTCGGCGCCTCGGGCCACGGCCCGCGTATGGTGGAGCATCTCTTCCATGGTCACGGACAGCGTGTCTTCATGGCCAAGGACCACCATGGCCAACGAATCGCCCACAAGCAGCATATCCACGCCGGCGGCTTCGGCCAACCGGGCTGCCGCGTAATCATAGGCCGTCACCATGGCCAGTTTGCGCACGCCTTTGGCGGCGGCCACAACCGGAGCAGTTATTTTTTTTGACATCCGAACGTCTCCTTCGATCTTGCCTCGGGCCGGTCTTTGGCCTATTTGCCACGGCCATGCATACGTGGATCACCGAACGCCGCGCCCAGCGCATTCAAGAAGTCCTGGCCAGACGACAGGCCAATCTGTCCCTCGTTATAAACAATGTCCATGATCCCCATAACGTGTCGGCTATATTGCGAAGTTGTGACGCGTTTGGCATTCATCGGGTGCACCTGCTGTATACCGACACCGCATTTCCGGCTCTGGGGAAAAAGTCCTCGGGGTCAGCGAAAAAGTGGGTGGAAACCGTCCGCCATGCCGACGCGGCTTCCATGGCCACCACGCTGAAGGAACAGGGGTTCACCCTGGTCGCTACCAGCTTTTCTGAAACGGCCCGGCCGTTACAGGAGTGGGATCTGACGGGCAAAATCGCCATCATCCTCGGCAACGAACACCGGGGAGTGGATGAGGATCTAGCCCCGTACGTGGACGGATCGCTCTATATTCCCATGCAGGGCATGGTGCAAAGCCTTAATGTGTCCGTAGCCGCTGCCGTCATTTTGTATGAGGGATTCCGCCAACGGCAAGCCGCCGGTCTCTATGATACGCCGGGCCTGCCGGCCGACGAACTGGACCGGCTGGCCACGCTGTGGTCCAGCAAATAACAAGGATTCGGCGTTTTGATTGCTGTGTGGCCAGACGCAGTTTCGCTGCTGTTTGTCCCGGACCCGAAAGGTTAGGCTACTCCGGCGGCTGTAAGCTTGCTGCGCATGGCCCGTTGCACATCGGTCATGGCGGTTTCCATTCCGGCCAAGCCTGCCTGGGCCCGGGGCAGGTCATGATCTTTAGCGGCGCGTTCCAGGTCGTGGCAGGCCTCACGGAGGATCGGGGCGCACATGGTGGCCGAAGCGCCCTTCAGGGAATGAGCCAGAAACGCCAGTTGCTCGAAATCAGCCAGGGCCAGGGCTTCCCGGATGGATTCCAGGTTGCCCGGTTGTTCGGCCACGAATGCGCTGAAAAGTTTCATGAGAAAGCTGGTATTGCCTCGCGCTTTGGCCAATAATTCCGTCCAATCCAACACTTCGTCCCGGACGGGTTCTGAGGCGGCGGACACAGCCGTTGCGCTGGAGCAGCCGGGACCGCCCATGGCCCGTGACAGGGCCGCTTCCAAGTCGGCGGGACTGACGGGTTTGCTCAGATATTCATTCATGCCGGCCCGTAGGAACGTTTCCCGATCCCCTTTGAGGGCATGGGCAGTCAGCGCCACAATGGGAATGTGCGGGTCGAAATCACCACTCTGATCGGCCCGGATGACCCGGGTGGCTTCCAGGCCATCCATTTCCGGCATTTGAATATCCATCAAGATGACGTCAAAGCGTTTTTTACGCACGGCTTCCAGAGCTCGACGGCCGGTGTGGGCTACCACCACCTCATGGCCATCCATTTCAAGCAGTTCCTGCACGTAAATCTGGTTGATGGGGTTGTCTTCCGCCAAGAGGATGGTCAGAGCCCGCGCCGAGGCCGGTTCCGGGATGGAATTGATCCGGTTGTCGTTCTGATGGATTTCCGGTTGGGGAAAGGCAATGTGGAAGGTAAAGGAGCTGCCTTTGCCTTCCTCGCTTTCCACGCCGTAGTTTCCGCCCATCATTGCAACCAGATGGCGGACGATGGCAAGGCCAAGCCCGGCGCCCTGGTAACGCCGGGTTGGCGAGACGTCGGCCTGGGTGAAGCTGTCGAAAATAGCCTGAATTTTGTCGCGGGGGATACCGATGCCGGTGTCACGCACATTGAAGCGCAGGCCGGCATTCGGGGTTGTCGGATCTTCGTCGGTCCGGATTATTTCCAGGATGACACTGCCGACATCGGTGAATTTGACGGCATTGCCAACGAGATTGATCAGCACCTGACGGAGTCGGCTGGCGTCGCCAATGAGCGTTTGAGGCACCAAACCGATGAAGCGGTATTCCAGGGTCAGGCCTTTTTTGGTGGCCAGGGGCCGAAAAACGCTGACGGCTTCTTCCACGGTGGCCCGCAGGGAGAAGGGGGTTTTGGCCAGTTCGAGCGCGCCGATTTCAATGCGGGCGTAATCCACAATGTCATTGAGGATCGTTAAGAGCGACTGGGCCGAATGTCGGGCCATTTCCAGGTATTCCCGTTGCTTGGCCGTCAACTCCGTAGCCAGGGTCAGTTCGGTCATGCCCAGGATGCCGATCATAGGCGTGCGGATTTCGTGCGTGATATTGGCCAGAAAGTGACTTTTGGCTTGTTCGCCGGCTTTGGCCGCCTGCCGGGATGTTTCCAGATCTGCTTCGAGATTGCGTAGGGTGCTTATATCCCGCAGCAGGATGCGGGTCAGGGGGATGCCGTCTTCCTGGAGGTTCTCACGGCGTAGGAGCGCGGGATGGGACGTGGCGGCGATTATAATTTCCGCAGTATCCTCGGTGGTTATGGGAACCCCGAAGGGCAATCCGGTCAGTTGGTCGGCGGCAATGCCGAACAGTGGCGCGGCTTCGGGTGTTGCGTGCAAAATGATGCCGTCTTTATCCACAAGCAACAGGGCATCACCGGTCAGGCGTCCCAGAGAATCGGTTTCGCGGATGAGGCGTTTGAGCATGGCGGCGTTACCCTTTTGCTGTCAGGGGGCGAATCCTGACGGTTTTGGCGTCCGAACCCAGGGTACGGGTCGGTGGATTACTTTCTTGGTGTCCTTGTAGGCTCCCGGGGCCTCTTCGCCAACCCCTATCAGACCGAGCGACCAAACAATGTTGTCCGTTCGGGTCTGGGAAACCCAGGATGCCATTTTTTTTGTGACGTTAGTCCACGGCGTGCGCCATTTGTCAAGGCGTCTGGCGATGAGGATATCTGGCGCAGGAGCGTTTACAGATGTGCCTCCTGCAGAAAATACGGGTACGAGGGCGTTCTCGCTATGGATCAGGAGAGGCGTGGGGCAGGGGAGATACGAAGGCGCGCCCGGTCCGGAAAGGGACCGGACGCGCTCGTAACTCCGGAAAAAAGGAAAGCTTCCGGGAGGCAACGCGCCGCGAAGGGCTGCGTTTAGATTTTGTAGAGCTGGTCCCCGGGGATGATGGTAAAATTGTTTTTCTGCAAAAGTTCAATGGCCTGATCGGTGCGGTCAAAGCGGAAGATGATAACGGCAGAGCGTTCGCACTGGTGTACGAAGGCATACATGTATTCCACATTGACGCCGCCGGCGCACAGCATTTTTAAAAGGCTGTGCAGTCCCCCGGGCTGATCCGGCACTTCCACGGCCACCACGGCGTTACGGCCTACCGTGAATCCGTTTTCCTTCAGCGATTTTTTGGCTTTTTCATGGTCGCTGACAATCAGGCGCAGGATGCCAAAGTCCGAGGTGTCGGCCAGGGACAGGGCGCGGATGCTGATGCCGGCATCGGCCAGAACACGGGTCACCTCTTCCAGGCGACCGGACCGGTTTTCCAGAAAAATGGAGATCTGTTCGGCTTTCATGGCGTCTCCCTCAAGGTGGCGGTTTTGGGGCCGTTATTCGTGGCGTAGATCCACAATCCGGTTAGCCTTCCCCTCGGACCGCTGGATGGCCCGAGGCTCCACCAGTTTGACCTGGGTGGTGACACCCAGAAATTCCTTGATGTTTTTTTGAATCTTGCCTTCCAGACGCTGGAGCTTTTTAACTTCGTCGGAAAAGTTCTTTTCGTCTACTTCCACCTGGATGGTCAGTGTGTCGAGGATGCCTTCGCGTCGGACCACGAGCTGGTAGTAGGGACTTAATCCTTCGATTTCGAGCAGGATGCTTTCGATTTGGGACGGGAAGACATTGACCCCGCGGATGATCAACATGTCGTCGCTGCGACCCTGGACGCGGTGCATCCGGGCAAAGGTGCGGCCACATTTGCACGGCGTATAGTCGAGACGCGTGATGTCTCGGGTACGGTAGCGGATCAGCGGCTGGGCTTCCTTGGTCAGCGTCGTAATGACCAGTTCGCCGACTTCTCCGGGGGGCAAGGGCTCCAAGGTGACGGGGTCGATGACCTCGACCAGATAGTGGTCTTCCATGACGTGGGCGCCGTTTTGTGCCTCGGCGCACTCAATGCCGACGCCGGGCCCCATGACTTCGGACAGGCCGTAGATATCCATGGCCTTTATGCCCATCTTATTCTCAATATCCCGGCGCATTTCATTGCTCCAGGGCTCGGCTCCGAAGACGCCGACGCGAAGCGGCAGATCCTTGAAATCGATGCCGGCTTCCTTTGCCGTTTCGTAGAGTACGAGGGCATAGGAAGGGGTGCAGCAAAGGACCGTAGCGCCGAAATCCTTCAGCAGCATGGCCTGACGTCTGGTGCTGCCTCCCGAAACCGGAACGGTGGTCGCCCCCAGGCGTTCGGCGCCATAGTGTGCGCCCAGGCCGCCGGTGAACAGACCATAGCCGTAGGCAATATGGATAACATCGCGGCGGCTGGCACCGGCAGCGGTAAAGGACCGGGCCATCATGGTGGCCCAATTGGCGATATCGCGCTGGGTGTAGCCGACCACCGTCGCCTTGCCCGTCGTGCCCGAGGAGGCGTGCAGGCGCACCACGTTGTCCTTGGGCACGGCAAACATGCCAAAGGGGTAGTGGTTCCGCAAATCCTGTTTTTCGGTAAACGGCAGGTAGCGTATGTCGGCCAGACTTTTGATGTCGGCGGGCGTGATGCCGGCTTCGTCGAACGCATGCCGATAAAAGGCCACGTTGGCGTAAACCCGTTCGCAAAGACCTCTGAGACGTTTCAGCTGTAAGGCTTCCAGTTCTTCCCTGGGCAGGGTTTCGATGTCCATATCGAAAATCATGCGGTTCCTCCGAGTGCGTCATGGCGCATCCAAAGGGGATACGTGCCCGAAAGCCTCGGCTGGCGTCAAGAGAGGTCTGGAAAAAAACGGCTTCCTGGTATTTGCGGGTTCGGGGCAAATCGCGTACAGCTTCAACGTCCCTTTGCAGTTTTGGGATGTGCCTGTATTTTGGAGAAATGATGCCCGAAAAGAAATCCGACATGAATCTGTCCGCCAGGGAAAAGGCCATTATCGTGGCCTCCTGGCTCGCCGACAAAAAGGCCAAGGAAATTGTGGCCCTTGACGTCGCCCCCTTTAGCCCCATCTGCGAGACCATGGTTGTGGCCTCGGCTGCCAACGTGCGTCAGGCCAAGGCGTTGGCCGATCATGTGTTGGCCTGTAGCGGCGAGGAAGGCTTTTCCTACCTCGGCATGGAAGGCTACAGCAACGGCCAGTGGGTGCTGCTCGATCTCAACGATGTGTTGGTGCACATCTTTCAGGAAGATCTGCGTTCGTTTTATAATATCGAAGGGTTGTGGTCCGAGGGAAAGGTCATTCCCTTGCCCGCCCCGCAGGCTGTAAAGAGTGACGCATGACACCGACGCCGACCCTGCTTTTGATTCTTGACGGTTGGGGGCTGGCTCCGGCCGGTCCCGGCAACGCGGTGACCGAGGCCGGTACGCCGGCCCTTGACCGGCTTCTGGCCGAATACCCCTCGACGACCCTGGCGTGCAGCGGCCGGGCCGTGGGGTTGCCTGACGGCTTTATGGGCAATTCCGAAGTGGGGCATATGAATATCGGTGCCGGCCGGGTCGTCTACCAGGACATGACCCGCATCGATATGGCCATTGAGGATGGCAGTTTGGCCAAAAATCCCGTGCTGTTGGAACTTGCTCGCAAGTCCCTGGCCGCCGGTGGGCGACTGCATCTTATGGGGCTGGTCTCCGATGGGGGCGTGCACAGCCATTTGCGACATGCCAAAGCCCTGATCGCGGCTTTTAAGTCCTTGGGGCAATCGAATATTTTTGTCCATGCCTTGCTTGACGGCCGGGATACGCCGCCTAAAAGCGGCGTCGGTTTTGTCAGGGATCTGGATGCGTTTTTGCGGGAAGGCAAGGCGGGTCGCATTGCCTCGCTGATCGGCCGGTATTACGCCATGGACCGGGACAATCGTTGGGAGCGGGTGGCCGAAGCCTACGCGGCCCTGACCGAAGGCCGGGGCGAGGCATTTACCGACCCGGTGGCTGCCGTTACGGCCGCCTATACCGCCGGACAGACCGATGAATTCGTCAAGCCCCGGGTTTTAGCCGGCGGAGAAGGCGTCATTCACGATGGGGATGCCGTCTTTTTCTTTAATTTTCGAGCTGACCGGGCCCGGGAAATCACCCGGGCCTTTATACAACCCGGGTTTGACGGCTTTGCCCGGGCCTGTCGGCCGGTCCTGTCCGGATTCGCCACCATGACTGAATATGACGGTTCTTTCGGATTGCCGGCGGCCTTTGCCCCGGTCGCCGTCACCGACGTCCTGGGAGAAGTCTATTCCACGGCCGGACTAACCCAGTTGCGTTTGGCTGAAACCGAAAAGTACGCCCACGTCACCTATTTTCTCAACTGCGGCCGGGAAGAGCCGTTTCCCGGTGAAGTGCGGCGGCTCGTTCCCTCGCCGCGCGAGGTGGCCACGTATGACCTCAAGCCCCAAATGAGCGCCGAGGCGGTTACCGACACCTTTCTGTCCGAGATGGGCAACGGCTATTCGTTGGCCGTGGTCAACCTGGCCAATTGCGACATGGTGGGGCACACGGGCGTTCTTGAGGCAGCCAAAATCGCTGTGCAGACCGTCGACGCCTGCGTTGCCCGCATCATGAAGGCCGTGCAGGCTGCCGGCTGGCGGATGCTTGTCACCGCCGACCATGGCAACGCCGAGGAAATGATCGCTCCCGACGGTGGCCCGATGACAGCTCATACGCTCAATCCCGTGCGGCTTATCCTGGTCGACCCGGACCGTACCACCATGCACTTGACCCCGGGCCGGCTCGGCGACATCGCCCCGACGCTTCTTACCTTGGCCGGTCTGCCTGTTCCGGCAGCCATGACCGGCAACAGTCTGGTTTCGGAGTAGGTTTTATGACCACGGAACAGCGCAAGCCCCTGACCCCGGCCAAACCCGTGGGCGTGGAGTTGGTTTTTTTATACCCCTGTCCTTTTTGTCGGCGGGAGGTCCCGGTGGTTGCGCCGGTCAAACCGACGATGATTGCCTGCGATGCCTGCCGGGGACGCTTTCCCATCGTGCCCGTGGACGATCGCTCGGTGCGTTTCGTCAAATTGATGCTGGCCGGCGGCAAGGCGGCGGTGGACCCGGATTTTCTCTAATTCCGGGTGTCCATTGCCGCGATTCCGCTTGGTTGTGCCCCGCCTAACGCCATTTCGTTTTGTCGAAGACGCCGCGTTGGTTGATCTCCCTGGCTTTGTAGGAGTCAAAATCAAAGTCCCGGGGCAGGCTGTCGTGCCAGGATTGTCTGGCCATGCCCACGGCGCGAAACAACAGGAAACCCAGCAAGGTCAAAAGCCACCAAAATTCGTTCATGATTTTCTGTGACTCCTTGGGGAAAAGCGATGCAGGCCGCGTCCGAATGCCTCGGCCAACGCACGTGCCGCCTGTCCCCCACCGCGAATTTCCACCAGCCGCCAACCGCCTTCTCTGGCGATATGGCGTCCAAAACTCTCCAGTAATCCTTCTGCTTCCGGCGGCGGCGCATCCGGTTTTTCCAGACGCAAAATAATGTGTCGGGCGTCGTCGGCCATGGCCCGGATCAGGCAATCGCCAAGATTGAGGATGCTCTCCGGCGCCAGGCTGCCTTCCGCCAGGATCTCCAACAAGCTTTCCTTGCGCGTTGCGTACAGCAGGCCGCCGTCGGTGGGCGACAAGTAGACTTCCGCGCTCCCGGGGCGCCCATCGCCTGTTGTCCGGATGCGCCACCGGGCGGTCCCCAGTTTGGAGACCGCAATTGGGGAAGAAGCCAATAGACAGGGCAGACGGGCAAGCGCCTGTAATAAAATGCGTCGGGGAGGGGCGTCGGCTGCGCCGCGTCCCGGAGCGGGCCTGCTTGCGTCCGGAATATGGGGAAGGGTCTGGTTCATATTTTCACTTCGGCCTGCGTCGTCCGGGAAGGCCTGGGAAGGGACGCTACACTGTCCGCGAATCCCTGAAATCAGGCGTTGCCCCACATTCCTCCGGGATTTTTTCCCGTTTTTCCGGGAACGTTCTTCGGGAAAAAAGGGCATTCCCCCATCGACGTGGGGGACTACGGCCATGATAGGGAATTTGTTGCGCAATTTCTGATAGCTTTGCGGTATACGAGGCCGGGAAATTGCGTCGAAACGCAACGACGCAAGGAGAAGGCATGAACAACGTGCAAAAAACAAATGATGTGCTGGGCACCACCAATCGGGGAACGCCCGTGGAATCGGGGCTGTGTAGTCTCTGCCGGGCGGATTGCACCGGACGCTGTGAAACATGGATGTCGAGTCTGGCCGGGCGGGCCATGCTGTATCCCCGCGATTTTGGAAAGATAACGGCCGGGAGTGGGAATACCTGCCCTGTGGGTGTGTCCTACAATGCTTTGCGGATCCAGGGCCGTCTCTATGGCGCAAACGGCCTTGACGCCCAATTGTCTCACGATCCGGATGACTGTCTGTTCCCCAACGTCCGTCTGGAAACGAGCTTTGGCGCCAACCGGAAAACCAAAGTCCGGCTGCCGGTGATGACCGGAGCCCTTGGCTCGACCTTTATTGCCGCCAAGTATTGGGATTCTTTTGCCGTAGGCTGTTCTTTGGCCGGCATCCCGATTGTGGTGGGGGAAAACGTGGTGGGCGTCGACCGGCAGGCCGTCTTTGAAAAAGGCCGTATTGCCAGCTCGCCGGAACTTGATCGACGTATCGCCATGTATCGGCGCTACCAGGACGACTATGGCGCGGTCATTGTCCAGCTCAATGTTGAAGACGCCCGAAACGGGGTAGCCGAATATCTTATTGAAAAACATGGTCCCGATGTGATCGTGGAATTGAAATGGGGGCAGGGGGCTAAAAACATCGGCGGCGAGATCAAGGTGAAGAGTCGCGATTATGCCCTGTTCCTCAAAAAACGCGGCTATCTTGTGGACCCGGATCCGGAGCAGCCCGAGGTGGCGGACGCCGACGCCAAGGGCGCGGTGGCGGCTTTTGCCCGACACAGTCGCCTTGGCTACACCGACGCCGCTACAGAGGAACAGGTGCACGCCGCCTTTATGGATGCCGTTTCCTTTCTGCGGGGGCTCGGGTTCCAACGTATTTCGCTGAAAACCGGCGCATATGGCATGGAAGCATTGGCCATGGCCATCAAATATGCTTCTGAAGCCCAACTCGATTTATTGACGATCGATGGCGCCGGCGGCGGTACGGGCATGAGCCCCTGGAACATGATGGAGACCTGGGGGGTGCCGTCGATTCTGCTGCATGCCAAGGCCCGGGAATATGCCGCCCTCTTGGCCGCATCGGGGCGGCCGGTGGTGGATCTGTCCCTGGCCGGAGGTTTGGCCCGCGAGGATCATGTGTTCAAGGCGCTGGCCCTTGGCGCGCCGTTTGCCAAACTGGTGTGCATGGGCCGGGCTATGATGATCCCCGGTTTTCTTGGAGCCAACATTGAGGGAGCCCTGCACCCGGAGCGACGGGAGCAGGTGCACGGAAATTGGGATGCTCTGCCCAAAAGCGTTTCCTCTATCGGCGATACGCCTGAGACCCTGTTTACCGCTTGGCATGGGTTGCGCCGCCGGTTGGGCGATACGGAAATGAAGCGTGTTCCGTATGGCGCGGTTGCCTTGTGCACCTTTTTGGACAAACTGGGGGCAGGTCTGCAACAATTGTTGGCCGGGGCCCGCAAATTCAACGTGGCCGCATTGGCTCGGGAAGATCTTATGGCGGCCAACCGTGAGACCGCCCGGGAGACAGGGCTTGCCTTTGTCACCGAGGCTGAAGATGAGAGCGCCCGTCGGATTTTGCTTCGCTAAACTCGCGTCGGCGAGAATGCGCCCCGGAGAACGGATTTGACAGAAAACCGTCGGTCTTTTTCTCCGGGGCTGACAAGCCCAGGTGAAAACGCTATCCCGACCCAGAGCCGGAGACAGCTCCTCTATTATGGACCATCAGATTGTCACGCCGTCCCCGGAAGGGGACGCCGCCACCCCTTTGGAAACCGAACACGCCAGAACCCTGGCTGCGTTGCGCGAACGAATCAAGGAACTCGACTGCCTCTACGAGATTACGCGACTGGCCCAACGTCAGGACTTGGTTCTGGACGACATCTTGGCCGGGGTCTGCGACATCGTGGCCCGGGCATGGCAGTATCCGGAAATCGCCTGGGCCAGAACCACGCTTGGCGGTCGGGTGCATTCCACAAAAAATGTTTGTCAGCCCGTCAGCCGGCAAAGCAGCGCTGTGAAGGCGCATGGAGAAATTGTCGGTCGTATTGAAGTCGGCTATCTGGAAAAATGTCCAAAATGCGACGAAGGGCCGTTTTTACGCGAAGAACGGCATCTTCTTGACGCCGTTGCCGATCATTTGGGCCGCATTATAGAGGCTCGCAATAATGAAGAACGATTGCGGGTGCTTTCCCACGAATTGATCAAAACCCAGGAAAATGAACGGCAGCGCATTGCCCGGGAGCTGCATGACGATGTGGCTCAGGAGCTTTCCATGGCCCGTATGGGCCTCGACCGTCTGCCTGGACTTCTCACAGTTTCCGGTCTCTGCGATACCGAGGGGGTCTTGGCTGGCGTCCGGGAATGTTCCTCCCGCCTGGGATCTGCCATCACCTCTCTGCGCGATCTTGCGTATGACTTGTTGCCGCCGGCGTTGGACCAACTGGGCCTAGCCGAAGCCGCCTTTCGACTTTGCGAGGAACTGTCGGCGCGTCATGGCGTGGAAGTGGATTTTTCTGCAGACGGCATTGAGGCTTTGCGCCTGGATTTCGAAACCAGCATCAATCTCTTTCGGGTGTTGCAGGAAGCCTTGGCCAACGCCTGCCGGCACGCCAAGTGTTCCCATATCATGGTGCGTCTGGTCGCCTCCCATCCGACCCTTATCCTGCGCATACGCGATGATGGCCGGGGATTTGACGTCCAAAGTCGTCTGCCCCAGGCCTTGGCTGAGAAACGCATGGGCCTTTGGAGCATGCGGGAACGTATCCGGCTTTTGGGCGGCCGGGTGACCATTCGGTCCAGACCAGGGCATGGCGTGCTTATCAAGGCCGAAGTGCCGGTAGGGGAGGAGACGCCATGAGCGGATCGCTTCGCGTCCTGGTCGTTGATGACCATCCGTTGCTGCGAGAGGGGCTTCGGGCCATTATGGCCGGCTCCGGAGCCTATACGGTCGTTGGCGAGGCCGGAACGGCCCAGGAGGCCCTGCATTTGGCGGCCAGCCTTGCTCCGGATATCGTTTTACTCGACATTGCCCTGCCGGACGGCAGCGGCATTGAAGTGATGCGGCAGCTCGAAACCTTTTCCCCGCGTCCCCGGGTGTTGGTAGTGACGATGCATGCCCGGTTGGATCTTGTCTCCGAATGCTTTCGGGCCGGAGCCATGGGCTATGTCGTCAAGGATTCGGCCGCTTCGAACCTTTTGTGCGGCCTTGAGGCTGTTTCCCGGGGGGAACAGTATCTCGACAGCGCCATCGCTCCCCAGGTGTTGCTCAAACTCGACGAATATTCTGCTCGACGTTGCCGCACCAATGATCCTGCCTATGAGACGCTGACCCGGCGCGAACAGCAGGTTTTACGCCTGCTCGCCGAGGGGCGCAGTGTCGCGACGATTGCCGCAGATCTGTTTATTTCCAGAAAAACCGTGGAAAATCACCGAGCCAATATCTTTGGCAAGTTGGGATTGGGCAATCTGGCCGAACTCGTCCACTACGCCGCCCGTATGGGGCTGATTGATCTGGACGCCGACGATTTTGGGTAAGTTTTTGACCGGAGTTGCTACTCCCGCTTGGTCCTTTGCGATAAAGGGCGTAGCATTTTCCAAAAAACATCGGAGACAGTTATGCCCAAATCCGACAAAGCAAAAGCTCTGGTCCTGGCTTCATTTATTGGGGATGCCTTGGCGCTTGGAGCGCATTGGGAATATGATCCCCAGGTACTGGTCGCCCATTTCGGCCAGATAACGGGCTACCTGGAACCACTGCCAGGAGGGTATCATGCCGGCAAAAAAGCCGGAGCTTTAACCCATTACGGCGATCAAACAGTGGTGCTTCTTCATTCTTTGGCCACGCAAGGCGGTTTTTCGCTCGCGGATTTTGCCCAGAAATGGCGGGCGCTTTTTCAGAACTATACAGGGTATGTGGATGGGGCGACCCGGATGACCCTTAAACTTTTCGACTTTGGCGAAGATCCACATAATTCCGGATCAAATTCCAATGACTTGGCCGGGGCGAGCCGGGTGGCCCCCCTTGTTTTTGCCTTGCATCAGGATTTGAAAGCTTTGGTGGAGGCCGCCCGGGCCCAAACCAAAATGACACACAACCATGCCCAGGTTCTGGATGCTGCTGAGTTCTTTGTCCGGACGGCCTGGTGCGTTCTCGCCGGAAACACACCTGAGAAAGCCATGTTTTTGGCCGCCGAGACTGGCGACTATCCCAGTGCTCCGCTGACCAGATGGCTGCGTGCAGGCCTTGCTTCGGCTGGAGAGGACACGGTTATGGCGATCGGTCAGTTTGGCCGCTCCTGCCATATCGACGAAGCCATGCCTGGCGTGATCCATCTTCTGGCCCGGCATGGCCAGAACTTGTCCGACTGCCTGATTCAAAATGTTATGGCCGGTGGGGACAGTGCCGCTCGAGGGCTGTTGGCGGGCATGGTCATTGGGGCCGCCGGCGGCATGGAAGCTATTCCGAAACCCTGGTTGGAAGGGCTGCTTGATCGTGACGGTATCGAGCATGATCTCGACGCGTTGCCTTTTTAGCGACTCATGGCGCTACCGTTGGGGAAGAGGATTTTACACGCTCACATTGTTAGGGTATAGCGTATGCCATCGTGCCAAGCCCGCCCGGCAGCTGCTGGGGGCAAACGGTCGTCTTGACAGGCGGCCAAGGGGGAGGGACATGGAATTTATTGAAGCGCATCTGCCTGAATTGGTGCAATCCAGGATCGAAGATCTCATCAATGTACAGACGGTGGATGAGGAGATGGCGGCCCACATGAAAGAGTTGGACGCCCGGATTGCCGAATTGGCGACATTGGCCCGGGACGAGGCCAGTGCCAAACGTCTGGTCTGTGGCATCGAACGGCTGTGCGACCGCATTCGTCGGGATTACGTGGCCATTGCCTACCGACAGGGCGTGGTGGATGGGGCCAATTTCAAACAGCTCGTTGTCGGGCAGAAAAACAAAACAGTCACTGAAACAACCGGAGACGACGCCGACTGTCATTGATGCGATTGACAAAAAAAGTGGTGAAAGTGGCATTATGGTCGCCAAGGATATCCGGGATATCGCACATTGCGTGTATATGATCGATCTGGTCTTGCGCGAAATTATGCATTCGCCCAGCATCAGCAATAAAGACTTCGCCACAACGTGTATTGTCGAGAGTTTCGTGCGTATCCTGCGCGAAGAAGGGTACAGCGTTACGCCGGCTGGTCTCAAAAAAATGCTCGCCTACGCTGATTGATTCACACTGTCCGGTGTGGCAAACTCTTTTCGTCGTCAGCGCCTCACAGCGTCCCATCCTGGGGCGCGTGTCCTTGTTTTGCATTCGGAAAATGCAACGAGGTTGTTCTTTTCTTCTCTGAAATACTCAAAAAAACATATGGCATTTAACCCCCTCATTTTGTCGACTGTTCAAGGTGTTCGGTTACGAATTCTGTGACGCCTATCGACCAGAAGAGGAGAGGCAAATAGCATCAGGAGTGATTTCGTGAATGCGACGGGAAAGTCGGCCTGGATGCTCGCACCGGTCCGAGAGCCTATTGACCGGGATGTGTCCAAACGCATCGATGTGTTGCGTATCCTGCTTATTGCCCTGATCGTATTGGCCCATGGAGCCAGGGGGGTGACGGCGCGCATCAGTGGCGGACCGGCGCCGGGCACAGCCCTTATGCTGGATATTTTTAACAGCCATGTGGACTTTGTGGCTGTACCTCTTTTTTTCACAATTTCCGGGTTTCTTTTCTTGCGGAAGTTCGAGTTGTCGCTGGCCGCTTATCTCGAAATGCTGCATAAAAAATTTATTTCCCTCCTTATTCCCTATTTTATTTTTAATGCTGGTCTGATCGCTTGGTTTTATTACGTGGGCAGCATCGAAATGATTGGCTCGTGGGGCTATGTTACGTCCGAGGGCCTTTTCACAAAACTTTTTGGCATCGGCACCACACCAGTCAATTATCCACTTTGGTTCTTGCGTGATCTTTTATTGATATTTCTTATCTCGCCGCTTCTTTTATTTCTTTTTAAAGAAATTCCCAGTGTCGGTCTCCTGAGTTTGTTTTGGCTCTGGACCGGCACAACGCCTTTGCCGTATTCGTATACGGGCGATATTTTCGCCTTTTATCTTGGCGGTTATCTGGCAAGGACAGGTCTGCCCCTTGCAGGTGTTTCCTGGTGGCAGCGGCTTGGATCTTTTTTCTTTGTGGGTCTGACTGCGGTTCTTATTGGTTATGCCCCACTCGGTTTTACCGATGAAGCGGTGCAGCAATTCCTTTTTAAGTGCAACATTATATTTGGTATAATATTTTTTTGGCGTATTTCAGCATTTGTCTGGATTCGAGAAAGTCCCGTCCTGCACCGTTTGGCGCGACATAGTTTTTTTATTTACCTGGCTCATGAACCGACGGTTTCCGTATTGCAGACCAGGATGCTTGCTTTTTGGAAACCAGTAGGGAGTGTCCAGCAGATTGCGTTTTATTGGATCACGGGCCTTTGCGTTATTGCCTTATTATGGGGTGTCGCTGAAGCGCTCAACGGATTAGTACCACCCTTGTATGGCCTTTTGACCGGAGCGAGACAATCCTGGGGAAAAAAGTCTGTTACCGCAGCCATACCGTTGGAAAATTAGTCAAGATTCTTGTTTTACCGTAAAGCAGGATTTTATTTCTGTGATTTTCCCATTTCCTTTATAAAAATATCCCTTATTTAAGTATATTAGAGAAAGATCACTCAAGGCATGGTTCATGCTTACCATTATGGTAGGGAGGAGTCGCTGCTCATGCTGCGTATTCTGCTTGCCGAAGACGACGTCAATCATGCAACGCTGGCGAGTCAAACGTTGGAGGATGACGGGCACGTTATCACTGCCGTATCAGATGGGAAACGGGCGCTTGAGATGATTGGCCGGGAGCGTTTTGATCTTGTTTTGCTCGACATGCGTCTGCCCGAGGTGGACGGCCGCGAATTTATCGGCCGGGTACGCGGGGCGGGAACGGCATTCGCCAATATTCCAATAGTCGTCATAACCGGCTATGGTCTCCGTCAACATCTCGATTTTTTTATTCATTTCAAGATAAATCATTATCTTTCCAAGCCCTATGACTGCGATGAACTGGCCTCCATCGTCCGGTCTTATGATCTTCACTAAGCTTCTCCTGCCTGGATCTTCTGGACCTTTCCGACTGGGTTAGTGGACTTCTCCCGTTTTTTTCCGTAGATCCAAGCGGAGAAACGCGTCTGTCGGCGCGAAAAAGCGAGGGGATCATGCTTCGCATCGAAAATCTGCATGTGAAAATCGGTGACCGAGAGGTGCTGTCCGGCATCAATCTGCACATCACCGAGAATGAGACATTCATCCTTTTCGGTCCCAATGGTTCGGGCAAGACCACCTTGCTCATGACGCTGATGGGCTTTGGCAACTACGAGATCACCAAAGGGCGTATCCTGTTTCGTGGCCAGGACATCACCCACGCCTCGATTTACGAGCGGGCGCGTCTGGGCATTGGGATGTCCTTCCAGCGTCCGCCGACCATCCATGGCCTCAAGACCCGCCATCTGGTCAAGATGTGCGCTCGCGACGGCGAGGTCGATGTGGAGGCGCTGGCTCGCAAAGTCAATATGGACACATTTTTGGATCGCGACATTAACGCCGGCTTTTCCGGCGGCGAAATCAAGCGATCCGAGTTGCTGCAGTTGATGGCCCAAAAGCCCTATATGCTCCTTTTTGATGAACCCGAATCGGGCGTCGATCTGGAAAACATGAAGCTTATTGGTTCAACCGTGCGGGACGTCCTGTCCGGCGGCATCGACCCCAAATCCGGTTCCAGCATGAAGGAGCAGCGGGTGCGCAAACGTCCCGTCTCCGGGCTTATCATTACCCACACCGGCTACATCCTCGAATACGTCAACGCCGACCGGGGACAGGTGCTGTATAACGGCCATCTGTGCTGTGAAGCCAATCCCCGAGACATCCTGGATCACATCGGCCAATACGGCTACCAGGAATGCGTGCGCTGCCTCCAATAGCCAACGGGAGCCTTTCATGGAAAAAATCAATCTTGGAGCATTCCGGTTCAGTGGCTCCACTCTGGGCGAAATACCTGATCTGCGCCAGCTCGACCCGGCGGATAAGGCCGAAATGCTCATGTCCGGCGTGGACGTGGAAGAGCGTGATCGGGCCGGCACCTATTTGCAGGTCGACCACGGTCGCGTACATTGCAAGAGCCTGCAAAAGGGCGTTGAAATTCTGGATATCAAGGAAGCCCTGGCCAAGTATGACGGCCTCCCCGGTTATTTTTGGACCCAGGTGGATAAGGATAAGGACGAATTTACCCGATCCGCCGCCGAAAACCTGCATGGCGGGTATTTCGTGCGCACGGAAAAAGGGGCCAAGATCACTGAGCCCGTCCAGTCATGTCTCTTCTTAAAGGGCGACATGATTGGACAAAACGTCCATAACGTGGTGATCGTCGAGGACGATTCGGAACTGCATATTATTACCGGCTGCTCGGTGGCCCACGGCTCCAAGGGCGCGGCCCACCTCGGCATCTCCGAATTTTTCGTGGGGAAAAACGCCAAACTGACTTTCACCATGATCCATAATTGGGCCGATTCCACGGTCGTGCGGCCGCGTACCGGCGGCGTGGTGGATGAAGGCGGCGTTTTCATCAATAATTACGTATTACTCAAGCCCGTTAAGGATCTGCAATCCTATCCGGCCATTCGATTAAACGGTCGTGGGGCGGTAGCCCGGTTCAACTCCGTCATCGTGGCCCCCAAGGGCTCGTATGTGGATTCGGGCAGCCGTATCGAGCTCAACGCACCGGACACCCGGGGCGAGATTATTTCCCGCACCATTGCATCAGGTGGCACTATTGTGGCCAGAGGCTTTATCGGCGGCAACAGCGTGCCGGCCAAGGGCCATCTGGAGTGCAAGGGACTTATTCTGGGCGGTGGCGTCATTCACGCCATTCCGGAATTGCGCGGCGCTATGGACGGTGTGGAACTGTCCCATGAGGCGGCCGTGGGCAAAATCGCCCAGGAAGAAATCGAATATCTGATGGCCCGTGGGCTCGACGAAGGCGAGGCCACTTCAACGATCGTGCGCGGCTTTTTAAACGTCGATATCATGGGGCTGCCGCAGGAATTGAAGGACGTCATTGAAAAGACCATTTCCGAATCGGAAAAGGATATGTTCTAGCGGATGCCGTGTAAAAACGGGGCATTGCCCCGGTCTCCACTGGGAGAAAGAGCTTTATTCGACTGATTGGCCGGAGTCCGCAACAACTCCGGCTTTTTTTATGTACAGAAGGGGGGGATCATTACTCCTCCCTTGTAATCCTTTCCGGCCGCTTTCACTCAAATGGGGCACAGGGGCCATGGCCCGCATTTTGACACCCGGGGGCGGCTCGTTCGCTGGCCGTCCAAACGAGGGTTGCAGCTTCTGTGTTTATGGGCGTTATGGGCTGCGCTTGCACCGCGTACAGCCTACGACGAATATGAAATCACGCAACGGCTTGCCGCTTGTCATCTTTTGGGTGACGCTGCGTTGTTGCGGCGGGAGCTGTGCAATCAGGGACTTCTTAAGCGGACCACGGATTGTCGGGAATACCGACGCGTCGAGCGTCGTCCCCCTGATCCGATACTTGAAAGAATTGTCCGGTGATGCGCCGTCGATGCAGCGTACGACGACGAAAAAATAGAGCTCGTTTTGACGGGATATCCCTCCCGAAAAAAACGCCCAGTATCGGTTCCAACCGGTCCTGGGCGTTCGTTTTTTATGGGCTGGTCCTATGACTGGAAGAGAATCAGCCGTTCTGGACGGTCAAGGCTGGGCTGTCTCAAAGTAGTCAGTCAAGTCGACACCGGGAAACGTGTATAGGGCCGGAGTGCAGGCGCCTTGGCGAATAATGTGTAGTTCACAGGGAATGGTTTGGCCGCTGGCAATGCCGTATTTTTTTAAAAACTGCGGCCCGGGCAGCATGCCATTGACGAGGGTGAGAGTATGCAGACTACCGGGCGTATAAAGCGGCTCACCGGAAATCGGGGCAGTGGGGGCAAATATGTAGGTGACGATCTGAGCCGGATAGGGCGTCATGACGTTTGGAGTTTGGGCGGGCGCGATAGAGACGATGGTGGCGTTACCAGGGAAGGTGTCATAGCGGCATGGTCCGCCGACGCGTTCGGGCGTCCCGGCGTCAGAGCTGGCTGGGCAAAGGCTGGCGCAGAGCAGACAAAACATTACTCCAATCCACGTGCGGGCGGACATGATCAGCCTCCTTGCAAAAAGAGTTTTGGCGAGACACGCCGCACCGAATCGGCTGGCCGAAAACGCGACCGGGCACAGGGGTTATTTGGCCAGCAGCCGTAAATAGAGATCGCCGTGCATGGAACCGATGCGCCGGCCCATCCCCTTGAGGCGGATCGGGCGGCCTATGACAAAGTCCGATGGCAGGGTGACTTCCACCATGGTGGGACTGGCGTTACCCAGACCGTGGCGGATGCCGACACGAATGCGGGTGCCAGGCCGCAGGCTGGAAATAGGCAGATGGACGGTCTGTTCATCGTCGAGTTGTTTTTTAAAGTAGTTCTTGATGTATCCCCACAAGCCCTTGGACATGTCGAGGGAAACGCCCTTATCGCCCCATTGGATGGAAACCTGCCTTGGTCCCTGGGCCTTGGCTTTGACCGGACCGGTGGAGGAGCTGGTTTTTACCTGACGGTAGATATCTTCAAAGACCTGTCGGGCAAAGGGATCCTTGAGCAGATCCTGGAGCACTTCCTCGCGGCGGAAAAAAAAACCGGCATCGGAATTTTGTTTTGAAGCTTGGGTATAGGCCTGTCGGGCCTGGCGTTCGCGTTGGGCCTGGTTGGCCTTTGAGCCGAAGTCTTCGGCTGTTTTGGTTCCTGCCCCGGAACTGGCTGCCTTCCCTTGGGCTGCGCCCGACGCGCTGCTGTCCCGGTTGGCATAGTAATGCCGCAGCAGGAGGTAGGCTTCGTTTAATCGCTGGAATTTGCGCTTGGCATTGGAATCGTCGGGGTGCAAATCGGGATGCAGATTGAACGCCAGCTTGCGATAAGCGGTTTTGACGGCTTCGAGATCATCCGCCGTCGAGACCCCAAGCAGGGCTCGTGCTTCATCGATGCGCATTGTATCCTGGCCGGCCATAGTCCGTTTCCTCAGGTTGCTCGGGTGGAATGTCGACCAGGGCTTCGGGTCCGCCCGTGCCCCGCTTGCGATTTAACCCCCGGCTTTCAAGATAGGCCCTGCCCTGGCGGGCAAATTCCGTATGCGAGGCCTTGGTGTTAATGCCTGGGCAATCTTCGGCCGCCATAGCATGACTGTCTGCATCAATGATATTGCCCCGGAAAAATGGCCAAGCCCGACACACATCGGGGCGAGCCGTATGGATGGAGCAACCCTTTTCATAAAAAATACAGTAGGTATCCGCACCGGTGATAAGCCGATACTTGTCATTGACCCGTTCGGCAAAGCGGGTAAGCATGTCGCTCCTGTCCATTTGCAACTGGTTGGCCAAACGGTCTATGTCTTCGTCGGACAGGACAATGCCGCCCTCTCCCTGGCAACAGTGACCACAACGGCGACACGTAAAGGCAATGATATGCGGCATCGGCTTCTCCTAACCCCAAAGACGTCGGTGTTCAACCATGATGCAACGATCCTCCACCGTCATGATGGAGGCAGGGGCCAGTAATGCCCTGGATTCCGGGCTGACGACGCCCGATTGCATCCAAAAACAGGCCGGTCGATTGGCAAGGGCCAAGGTTTCGGCGGCATGGGCCGGACAATGCGCGGCGGCCCGAAAAAGATTTACAATGGTAAGCGGTTCGTCAATATCGTCCAAGGAGCGCCGGGCCGGCAGGCCCCAAACCGACATCCGGGCTGGATGGACCGGAATGACGCGAAAGCCGGCGTCGAGTAAATACCGGCCCACCATATCCACGTCGGTGCCGGGACGGTCCTTGGCCCCGACAATGGCAATGGTTGCACCGGGAGCGAGCAAGGCTTTTAGTGTCGAATCTGTGTAGAGCATGGAAGTTGGGTGGTTTCCGTTTGTAATAAAAAAGTGTATCTGCGTAACGGCATCCCTGCCTGGAGGTCAAACGCACATGCCTGATCGCGCTATCGATCGCATAAGCATCGACGAAGCCCGCGCCCTGTGGGAAAATGAAGATGTGTTCTCCCTGGGGAAAAAGGCTCACGCAGCCCGGCTGGCTCTGCACCCGGAGCCCGTCGTCACCTACATCGTCGACCGTAATATCAATTACACCAATATCTGCGCCTGCGGCTGTCGTTTCTGCGCCTTTTTCAGGCCGCCGGGACAGGCCGGGGGCTATGTGTTGTCCCACAAGGAACTGGCGGCCAAAGTGGCTGAAACCAAGGCACTTGGCGGCTACCAGATCTTGTTGCAGGGCGGTATGCACCCTGAGCTGCCTCTGGATTTTTACACAGGCATGCTGGCCTCGTTGCGGGAACATTTTCCCGATGTGGCCGTGCACGGTTTTTCGCCGCCGGAAATCGTCTTTTTGGCGAAAAGAGAAGGGCTTTCCATAGCCGAGGTGCTGACCGAACTCAAGGCCGCGGGCTTGGCTTCGCTGCCCGGCGGCGGGGCGGAAATCCTTTCCGATCCCATCCGCAGCACGGTGTCTCCGAACAAATGTCCGGCAGACGGCTGGATCGAGGTCATGTCCGAAGCCCATCGCCTGGGCCTTCGTTCCACAGGCACCATGGTTATCGGTCTTGGCGAGACCATTGAACACCGTCTGGAGCATCTTGCCCGGCTGCGTGATTTGCAGGACCGCACAGGCGGATTCACGGCCTTTATCCCCTGGACGTTCCAGCCCGGCAATACGGCCCTGCCCGTGCCCGAGACTTCGTCCTGGGAGTACCTGCGCATGTTGGCCTTGTCGCGTCTTTTTTTAGACAACATTCCCAACATTCAGGCTTCGTGGGTGACCCAGGGGCCCATGGTCGGCCAGATAGCGCTTTTTTTCGGCGCCAACGACTTCGGTTCGACCATGATCGAGGAAAACGTGGTGGCGGCGGCTGGCGTGCATTTTCGCATGGAAGAAGAAGAACTGCGCCGGCTGGTCGTCAAGGCTGGTTTCGAGCCGGCCCGGCGCAACATGGACTATTCCCTGCGCGTCTCCTAAGCGTTTTTTTCCGGTCGGGCGCTCAAAACCACGCCGGCCAGGACCACGGCTCCGCCGATCCACTGCGTAGCGGTCATTGTTTCGTCCAGGATAAGCCAGGAAAGCAGGCAGCCAACCACCGGGATGAGGTTGATAAACACTCCCGCCTTGGCTGCCGGAATGCGGCTGACGCCGAAGTTGTACAGACCGTAGGCCACGAAAGTGACGCCCAAACCCAAAAAAATCACAGCCAGGACCGGTCCGGTCTGAAGGTGGTCGGGCATCGGCGTAAAAAACAATACCGGAACGAAAAAGATCGTTCCGGTCAGACTTTGGGCGGCGGTCAGGGAGAGGGGCGTGTGCCGCGAGGCCAGTCGTTTGGCTGTAATGATGTAGCCGACGGCGCAGCACATGGCCAAAAATTCCAAAAAATTTCCAAAGACAGGATGAGGTGCGTCCGGCTGGGCTTCGCCGGCCATACTTATGGCCGCCACCCCGACGACGGCAAGCAACAGGCCGACCATGGTTCGTCCTTTTAGTTTTTCTTTCAGAACGACAGCGGCCAGGACAGCGGTCAATACCGGCAAGGTGGCTGTCACCATGGCCGCCTGAGAAGCCTGGGTCAGGGTGAGCGCTTTGGCCTCGAAGACGAAATAGAGGCAGGGCTCGCAAATTGACATAAAGAGCAGAGCCGGCCAATCGCCTTTGGCCGCCCGAAATCCACCCAATCGTCGCCATAAGCAACCAAAGATGATCGAAGCCAGAGCCATGCGGCAAAAAACCACCAAAAGTGGCGAAAATCCCTGCATGGCTATTTTCATGGCGATAAACGAACTGCCCCACAGGACGGTAGCCGTCACCAGGGCGGAAAACGCCGCCCAATCCAAACTATTTTTTGGCATTGCCTTGATCCTGTCGGGTAACTTTGGAAACATAGCGGCGCAATCATCGCCAACCGGCCGTTTTTTTGAAGAACGCCCGGAGGGCCGGCTATAACCTCTTGGTTTTGGAATGCAACCTTCAATGGAGTCGTCATGTTGACAGCCCTCGAACGTTTGCCTGAAGTCGAAATGCTCGCCCGTCACGAGAAGTGCCGTGCCGCTTTGATGGAAATTGCCCCTGACGCAGGCGGTTTGCTGGTTTTTTCCCGACTGGCCATTTATTATTTGACCGGTTCCTGGGCCAATGGCGTTCTTTGGCTGCCCGTTACAGGCGCACCCGTGCTGCTGTGCCGCAAGGGGCGGGAGCGGGCCGTCCTGGAATCGCCGCTTCCAACGATTGTATCGTTCCGATCGTTTCGCGACATCATGCCCTTGTGCGAGCAGGCCGGCAGCCCTTTGTCCGCCTGCTGCGCCGCCGAGCAAAATGGCCTGCCCTGGACCCTGGCTGCGATGCTGACCTCCCGTTTGCCTGACATCACATTCGTGCCCGGGGATGCCGCCCTCGTCATGGCCCAGGCGCGAAAATCTCCATGGGAACTGGCCAAGCTGCGGCTTTGCGGCGAGCGACACGCCAAGGGACTGATGGAAACCATCCCACAACGCCTGGAGCCCGGTATGACCGAGCGGGAAATCGCCCGGCAGTGCTGGGACGCTTTTTTTGACCTGGGGCATATGGGCCAGTTACGCATGGGAGGATATGGCGAGGAAATTTTTTTGGGCCATATCGCGGCCGGGGATTCGGCCAACTATCCCAGCGTGTTCAACGGGCCGGTCGGGCTTCGGGGCGAACACCCGGCCCTGCCTTTTTCTGGATACGCCGGGAGCGTCTGGAAAAAAAACGGCATCCTGACGCTTGATATCGGCTTTACGCTGGAAGGGTACAATACGGATAAAACGCAAGTTTATTTTGCCGGCAAGGCAGTGGAGATCCCCGACGACGTCCGGCGCGGCCATGATTTTTGTATCCGAGTGCAACAGGCCGTGGCCGAACGTCTGCGTCCCGGCGCTCTTCCAAGCGAACTCTACGCCTTGTCCCTGGCCATGGCTGAAAAAGAAGGGATGACCGGGGGATTTATGGGCCTTGGTGAAAACAAAGTATGTTTCCTCGGCCATGGCATCGGGCTGACCATCGACGGCTGGCCCGTTGTGGCCAAGGGCTTTGACGCCCCGTTGGAAGCAGGCATGACCTTGGCCCTTGAACCCAAGTTCGGTATTGCCGGTGTGGGCATGGTCGGGGTTGAAAACACCTTTGTGGTGACGCCGTCCGGCGGTGAATGCATAACCGGCCATCCTTACGATATCATCTGCCTTGGGTAACGGACGGTGAGACTTTCGGTCAGATCTTTTGCTCCACGGCCTCAAAACAGGGGAGGCAAAGGGTCTGGCCGGCAAAACGCCGGGACCGTGATTCCATCATCGTTTCCCCGCATCGTTCGCAAACCAGATCCGCCAAAATGGCCGCGCGTCCCGGGACGACGGTCGCCGGGGCTGTCCGGGTAAAAAGACTTTCGGGGTCCAGGGCTAGGATGCGTTGGGCGCAACGTTTGGCCAGGGTTGCTTCTCGTGTTGCCACAAATTCCGGGTCCGTCTGCTCAGCGATATCCGGCCGGGCCAGCAACCGCACGGCGGCGTTGTCGCGACGTCGGTAAAATGTGAAAGCAACCTTTCCATAATCCCGGTGCACCAGATTGCCTTTGCCAAACGTGCAGCCCATAAGTGCTTGGATTGCATCCACGGCGCACATGTCCGTCTCGACCACGGCCACCACGTCTTCATCGCCGTCATGGCCGCACAGGGCCAAACCAAGGCGCGCCGCCTGAATGCCGAGAGCCAGGCCCGGGCAGAGGTGACCGTGAAAATTGACGGCCTGCCGGGTCATGGCGGCCAGATCCGCTTGTTGTTCCATGGGAATGCTCCTGAAGGGATTTTGGGCTAACTTGTCGGGTTCGGTCGATATTTTTTTTGATGTTGCCCGGGGCCGGGAATCTGTGTCGGTTCCAGGCTCCGAAGCGGGCAGCAGGATGGCCCGGACCGGGGAGGCTTCAGCGTCGGGAATGGCCAACGGCAGACAGGAAAGCTGGTAACGGCCCGGGGGAACGTCGCGCAGATCCAGACCTTCGAGCAGACAGATGCCGGCGGCCAGCAGAAGATGATGTACCGGGTACTCTGGGTCGGCCAGCGGCTCGATGCTTAGGGCATCGATGCCGACGAGACAGATCTGACGACGGATTAATTCCCGCCCCAGGCCGGGCGTGGCGGCAACGAAGGCGGCGGGAAAATCCGGGCCGCCAAAACGGCGTTCCCGGGAATTGCTGGTGCACAGTAAAAGAGCGTCGCCCGGCATGGTTGGGACGTCTTGCAAGACATCTTCTCCAAGGATTGTCCTTTTGCCACAATCCACGACGACCGCCGGCCGAAAAAAAGCTGCGGCCGGATAATCGCCGCCTCGTTTTCCTTCAGGCAAAAAATGGGCCGGAAAATCCAAATGGGTGCCGCTGTGGGCGGACAGGCATAAGGACGATACTTCACAACCATCGGTGGCGTAGGTGAAAAACGGTCGGCGGGAAAAGGGGGGATCTCCGGGGAAGGATGGGGTCTGGGTCGTCAGAGGCAGCGAAATATCGAAGACATCCCGTTGGCGTTGCATCATGGCGTGTCTCCTTTGGGCAAAGGGTAGCCGGGGACTGTTTCGGCCGCAACGGACAAAAAATGGCCTCCGGGGGAAAGCTTTTCGAAAGGAGAGAGGCGGGTAATAAAAAAGCCCCCGCAAGGCGGGGGCTTTGTGCGGCGTGCTCTTCCCCGAATTTACTTCTGGGCCACGTGGCAGCCGTTATTGGAGCAGGGAGCCACGGAAAGAGGCTTCTGGCCCTTTTCCTTGCGGACCAAATTGGTCTTCATGTGGCAACCCAGGCAGCTATTTTCGGCGTTCTTGTCATGGAAAGCGCGGAAATACGAAGTAGCCTCTTGGCGCTCCTTCAGATTGTCATGGCAGCCGGCCACGGCACAACCTTGGATTTCGCCTTTGCCATCCCACATATGGTGGCACGTGACACAGGGGATGGTCGCATGCTGCCCGTGCGAAAACTTCACCTGGGGAAAACTGGTCTTGAGTACCCCGGACGGACGCTTGAACGTGAGTTCGAGGGGGTAGCAAAGCGTGGATTTGGCATCCACGATATCGCTATACTTGCCGCCCTCACAAAAGGCCGCCGAGGCCAGGGCCAAGCTGAACACCATGCCAATCAACCCAGAAAGCATGACCTTGGAACGCATCCAACTCCCTCCTTGAGCTCCAAAAAACGATAAAGGTGACCTTGCCGCTGCGAATACACAGGCGGCACCTCAGGCAGAGCCTCGCCGCCGTAATTCAAGAAAAAAGCGTAAAATTTCACAAACCGGAAGTCAACCTCTTTTCCCAAAAAAACACCAACCGACAAGCGCGGTTTCCTTTGCTTGTTCGTCAATTCACAAGCTAATCGTGGCAGAATGAAGACGCCCGCCCGATCAACTGTTAGGCTTCGTCGGCATCTTCCTCGATTTTTTCCGATGCCTCCAAAGCGTCCATGAGTTCAAGGCTTAAGCGAATAAAATCCGAGGCGGTGAGAATACCGACCAATTTGCCGCTTTCCACGACGGGCAGGCAGCCGTATTTTTGGGTCAGCAACACTTCAGCTGCCTGACGCAGGGGCAGATCCGGGGAGGCCAGGGCCACATCGGTGCGCATGACCTCTTTGACGGGGATGCCGGAATAGATTTCCTCCTGGGTTTCCGAGTCGATTTCGGCCAGACGGGAAACCGAGGCCGCCAGGAGATCGCGATGGGTGAGCAGGCCAACAAAAGCGCCGGAGGCATCAATGATGGGGAGATGGCGGATACGGGCATCCTCCATGGTCTGTTTGGCCATGAGCAGGCTGTCGGTATCGTGCAGATCAATCAGGTCTTCGGACATAAGGTCGCGGGTTGTCAGCATGAAAGCCTCCTTTAATCCGGGCAAAATCGCATCGCCGTGGCGGCGCTGTCAAGGCTGGCGAAGTTGACTTGAGGCGGAAATTCTGTTTTTCAAATAAGATCGCGCTCGCGCGGCATCTCTGGCGCGTGGCGGCATAAAGGGCGTAGATGAACGGATCGGGGCCAAAATTAGATTTTAAGCGCAGTCGCGAACGGATGGTCAGGGAACAGATCGAGGCCAGGGGCGTGACCAATCCCGGGGTGCTTCGGGCCATGCGCAAGGTGCCCCGGCACCTGTTTGTGGAAGAGGCGTTGATTCCCCAGGCGTATGAAGACCATCCTGTGCCAATAGGCCATGGGCAGACTATCTCCCAACCCCATGTCGTGGCCTGGATGTCGGAACTGCTCGCCATCGAACGGGGGCACAAGGTGCTGGAAATCGGCACAGGCTCAGGCTATCAGACGGCTGTTTTGGCTGAACTCGGCGCAGACGTCTATTCTGTCGAGCGGGTGCGGCCGCTGTTCGAAAAAACCCGCCAGCGTCTGGCCCAACTGCGCTACCTGCGGGTGCACCTCAAATTGGACGATGGAACCCTTGGTTGGCCGGAGGAAGCGCCGTTTGACCGTATTCTGGTCGCAGCCGGCGGACCCAAGATCCCGACCCCTTTGGTGGCCCAGCTGGCCGATTCCGGTTTGATGGTCATTCCTGTGGGGCCGTCGCGGCGCAATCAATCCTTGTTTTTGGTCCGCAAGGAAAACGGCCGGGTGATTGCCCGCAATCTTGGCGACGTCATGTTTGTGGATTTGGTCGGGGCCCACGGCTGGTAGGGCGAGGGAGGAGTGTGCGTCATGCCGGAAATCACATCTTGCCAGGGCTGTTCTGGCGCGGGCCGGGAACGGACGGATGTCCGGGATATCCGAATCGGGGCCACTCTTGAAAAAATCCGGTATAAACTTTTCATCATGAGCGGAAAGGGCGGCGTCGGCAAAAGCTCGGTCGCCGTCAATGTCGCCTGCGCCCTGGCTGCTTCCGGGGCCAAAGTCGGGCTTTTGGACGTAGATCTGCACGGTCCGAGCGTTCCCCGGATGCTCGGTCTGTCCGGGGCCATGGATGTGGGCCCGGGCGCGGCGATCGCCCCCAAGCGCTTTGGCGCAAATCTGCTTGTGGTGTCCATGCAGTCGCTGCTTGCCGATCCCGACCAGGCGGTTTTGTGGCGCGGGCCCATGAAGACCACGGCCATTCGCCAGTTTATTGCCGATGTGGATTGGGGCGCACTCGATTATCTGGTCATCGACTCCCCGCCCGGCGCTGGTGATGAGCATTTAACGGTGCTTAAGACCATTCCTGACGCGCTGTGCGTCCTCGTCACTACGCCTCAGGAAGTCTCCCTGGCCGACGTCCGCAAGACGATTAATTTTTTGCAATATGCTAACGCCAATATCCTTGGCGTTGTGGAAAATATGAGTGGACTCATCTGTCCGCACTGCCATCAGGAAATTGAGCTTTTTAAAAAGGGCGGCGGCGAAGTCCTGGCCAGGGAATACAATCTGGATTTTTTAGGGGCCGTTCCCCTTGATCCGGCGACCGTCGTAGCCGGGGATGTGGGACGACCGGTCGTGCTGTTGGACAGTGAAACCCCGGCCAGAGAAGCCTTCAGGGCTCTGGCCGCAGCGGTAGCCGCAGCCTGCGAATCGAGCCTGGAGGCGGCGGCCTTTCCCTGTCCATGATACTGACGTCTAAAAAAAATGGAGACGTGCGGCGACGCCAATGCGGTCGGACACATTGACGCTGCTGCCCGGGGGGCGGGGCGGGAAAGCCTTTACGCCGATCAGGGATTGCTTTAATTGGCTCCCTGCGTCCCCAACCCTGGAAGGCCCAAGCATGTTCAATCTCGCCAATAATCTGACCCTGGCCCGCATTGCGGCGGTGCCGATCCTTGTGGTCCTGCTGTATTTTCCTGGCCGGGGGGTCTGTCTTGTCGCCATGTTGTTTTTTATTGCCGCCTCGGTGACGGATATTATTGACGGCATGGTGGCCAGACGGCGCAATTTGGTCACAACCCTGGGCAAATTTCTCGATCCCCTCGCAGATAAGCTGCTTATTACCTCGTTGCTTGTCATGCTCACCCGGCTTGGCTGGGTGGAAGCCTGGGTGGCCGTGATTATTATCGGACGGGAAATTTCCGTGACAGGCCTGCGGGCCGTGGCGGCCGATCATGGAGTCATTATCGCCGCCGACAAGTTTGGCAAGTTGAAAACCATCTTACAAATGCTGGCTCTTTGTCCGCTTGTCCTGCATTATCCTTGGTACGGGCTTGATCCCAATCCGTTGGGAAACGTGCTTTTGTATCTGGCGCTGGTTTTGACGCTTGTATCCGGCGTAAATTACTTCTATGGATTTGGAAAAAAAGTGATGTGGTCCGACAATGCCACCCCGTAGTCGCAGGCTGTCCGGACCAATAGTGTCAACCACTTCAAGAAAAGGCGATATGAAAGCCAAAAACATCTCCAAACTGGCCAGGCGCCGGGTTCGGGCTGCACGCCCTGGACTGGGCAAGGGAGCCTGGGCCGAACAGCTCCATGATGAAAATCTTGCAGCCCGTATTGAAAATTGCCTGCATACCATTTTGGAACTCGAGCCGGATTTGGAACGGTTGCAGTTCGGTCATTATCTGTTGCGCGATTTCAAGATTCTCAAGATGTTTCTCTCCCATGTAGAGGAAATCGAGGTTCAGGAACAGGATGTCGTGCGTATCGAGGCCGCTACGGAAAACTTTTTAAAAGAACTTCGGGAACCCTTGGAGCAGACAGATTCCAAGCGGCCGAAAAAATACGTCGTGCAATAATATGATCTGGCGACGTTTTCTGCTGACGGCCCTTATTTTTTTCAATATCTTCCTGCTCTATAATTTGGTCTGGAGTGATAACGGCATTTTTGCCTATCTGGAGCTCAAGGGGCGTCACCAGCAACTCCGACAACGCCTTGAAAGCGTTAATGACAAATCTCTGGATTTAAGTCAGGAAATTCGATGGCTTAAAAGCGACCGCTCCTTTACTGAGCGCATGGTTCGCTCCCAGATGAACTACTTGAAGGATTACGAGATTCTCTACCAATTTCCAAAGGATTCCCAAGCCACCAAGGACACGGATAAGGACAAGGAAGGAAACAGGACAGATGGTCAGTAAAATTGAACTGTATCGGGAAGTCCTGGATATTGAACCCAACTCCAAGGTCTTCTTTCCCCTGGCCCGGCAACTTTCCGAAGAAGGGCGTCAGGATGAGGCCGTCGTCGTGTTGCAACGCGGTATCGGATTTCATCCCGACCATCTGGAAGCCAAATTTTTGTTGTTGGAAATTCTGACCCGGCAGGGGCGGGAAGAGCAGGCCGATGCGGTCTTTGCTGATGTGGGGGCGATGCTTTCCCGTTACCCTTCGGTGTGGCTCCTGTGGTCGAAAAACGCTGCGGCCCGGGCCAAGGATCCTTCTTTGGCCATGTTGTTTTTGGCCCATTATTTCCAAAAACAGACGTTAACCTGGGCCGAAGTCATGGAACGGGGACTGCAAAGCCTCAGTGACGTTGTCGTACCCAACGTTGCTACGACCGAAACCATCTCCCCGCAGTCGACGACTCCATTGGCATCGGCTGCCACCGGGCCGGTTTCTCCCGCAAGGAATGTCCCTCCGGTCGTTTCTGTTGCGCCGGGAAGCCCTATTGAAAAGGAAGAAGACGATGTGCCGCCGCTTCGTGGAGCCCGGGAAGTGATGGAGCTGGCCGATATTTTGGAAGATACTCCGGGGGAAAAGGTCACGAAGACCCGTTCCTCCAAAAATCGTGAGCCGGCGGTGCAGACCAAAACCATGGCGGCGTTGTTGGCCGGCCAGGGGGATATCGCCGGGGCGCTTGAAATCTATAACACGCTTTTAGCGGCCGCCGCGCCCGGTCCCGAACGCGAGGAACTGCTTGGCCTCATTGAGGCCCTGCCCCCTGCGACCGAGGCTGGTCAGGCCTTCGAAACACTGCCCGAGGAACCGGCCGTCCAATCGACGGAAGCCGTCTCCCCGACAGCGGATGCCAACCCCAAGGGCGCGACCAAACTCGTCAACCTGCTGGACACCCTGGCAGGGCGTCTGGAAGCGCGGGCCGGGACGTGATTCCGGAAGTCCCTGTCGGCAGTTCGATCATCCCAATCTGGAACATCGAGAGGAAACGGCCTTGAAACGCAAAGTGAGCCTGGCCCTCACGGCCCTGTGCTGCCTCGTGCTTCTGGCGGGCTGCGGCACGATGAAAACGAAATGGCGCGAGACCAAAAAATTGTATCGCGAATACGTGAACGTCGACCCAACCATTGATTTTAGCGCCCAGGGCATTTCCGACAAGGGGCTGCAACGTCTGGCCGCCTTGTTTATGCCTGTGGATGAGCGCCTCATGGGCTTGCTGCGCACGCTTGGCAGCCAGGATACGCCCCCTGAGCAGGAATGGTGTCAGCAGGTGCTGACCAGCAATGACTGGTTGTCCGGCGTGGCGGTCGTGAACGCTTCCGGTTCGGTACAGTTCCAGTCGCCCGCCGTGCCCCTGCGCCCCTTGGATTTCGCTGGTCTGCTGGAATTTGCCGATCGCTATAAGACCCGCAAATTCGGGGCGCAAATCAAAACGGATGAATTCGGCACGGTGGTCATGGTCGCTGCGCCGTTCTTCAAAAATAACGAATGGGCCGGACTTATCGTCACCTATTTCGATCCGCGAAACCTTCTGCGCTTCTCTCCCGATGCCAACGCCCTTGTGGTGGTTTCCACGGATGGCCTGGTATGGCCGGGCGGGAACGGGCAGGGTGAAGTCCTGGCTGGTCTCAAGTGGGCCGAAATACTCAAAGGGTCCGTTCAAGGCGAGATTGCCGCCGCTGGCAGCCAGTATCTGTGGGTAGCGCGGTATCTGGGGCAGCTCGAATTGGTCTACCTGACCGACGCTCGGGACGTTCGGGCGCAGCAGCCCAACCCCGCCTCGAAACCCACTCCCGAAGCTGCTCCGACTGCGACGGCCCCGACCAATCCCTGATTACGCAGAACGACAACAGGCCGGCGGCCGCAAACGCGCCGCCGGCTTTTTTTATGGTCTGATCCTCTGCAAATCTTGTGAGAAATCACCGCCCAGAGTATAGCCTATGGGCAGCCGCATACAATCTTCGGCTCGGCTCTGTGCCAATGCCAGGAAGTCATGACGGCAGGAGGAATGACAAATGCCGCAAATTACCGTTATCGAACATCTGCTGTTCCATCAGAAGGAATCCCCCATGGCCACGGGCCGGTTCACCCGGCTGCTCAACGATCTCATCCTGGCGGCTAAAATTATCTCCCGGGAAGTCCGTAAGGCTGGTCTGGTCGATGCCCTTGGCTTTACGGGAGAGATCAACGTCCAGGGCGAGGAAGTCCAAAAGCTCGACGAATTCGCCAACAAAGTGCTTATCCACCGCATGGAACGGGCCGGGGTGCTGTGCGCCATAGCCTCCGAGGAAAATGCTGATCTCGTCCGTATTCCGGATCAGTTTCCCAAAGGGGACTATTTCCTCATTTTTGATCCGCTCGATGGCTCCTCCAACATAGACGCCAACGTCAATGTCGGTACAATATTTTCCATCTACCGGGCCAAAAACGGGGGAACCGGCGAGAAGCTGTGCGATCTGCTGCAGCGTGGCGCCGAACAGGTTGCGGCCGGTTATTTCCTGTATGGCACCTCCACCATGATGGTCTATACCACGGGCCGGGGCGTCCATGGTTTCACCCTCGATCCAAGCGTTGGCGAATTCCTGCTGTCCCATCCCGACATCAAGACGCCGGAAACGGGCAGAATCTATTCCGTCAACGAGGCCTACTGGGATTATTGGGACGAACCAACCAAGGAAATCGTCAATTACTTCAAGGGATCTGATAATCTGCGCGGCCAGCCCTACGGCGGTCGCTATATTGGCTCCCTGGTCGCGGATTTCCACCGCAATCTGCTCTACGGCGGCATTTTCCTGTATCCGGCCGACACCCGCGATCCCAAAAAGCCGCAAGGCAAGCTGCGCCTTTTGTGCGAAGCCTCGCCGCTGTCCTTTTTGTGTACCCAGGCGGGTGGCGCGGCCACCGATGGCGAACGCGACATCCTGTCGATCGAGCCTGAGGAACTGCATCAGCGGGTGCCGCTTTTTATCGGCAGTAAAAATGACGTGGCCAAAGTGATGGAAATCTACGCACGCGCCCGTAAGGCCTGATGCACTATGCTCTGTCTTGGCATCGAAAGTTCCTGTGACGAGACGGCCGTCGCGCTTTGTGACGACGGCCGTCCGATTTTGGAAAAGTTGGCTTCCCAGGCGGATCTGCACGCCATTTTTGGCGGGGTGGTGCCGGAATTGGCCTCACGGGAACATTTGCGGCGGATGGGGCCGCTTTTGGACGCGCTTTTTACTGAATCCGGTCTGCATCTTGCGGATGTGGACGCCGTGGCCGTGGCCAGGGGCCCGGGGCTGCTTGGCAGCCTGCTGATCGGGTTGGCGACGGCCAAAGGGTTGTCACTGGCTTCGGGGAAACCGCTTATCGGCGTCGATCATCTCCATGCCCATCTCATGGCGGCCGTCATGGGACGAGAAGTGACCTATCCGGCTCTGGGATTGCTGGTTTCGGGTGGGCATACCCAGATTATGCTGTTGCGCTCGCCGCTTGAGCTTAGCGTCCTTGGCCGCACCATTGACGACGCAGCTGGCGAAGCCTTTGACAAGGCGGCAAAATCCCTTAATCTGCCCTATCCCGGGGGCATTTATATTGATGTTTTGGGCCGGGATATCGAACCGGACAAGACGGCTTTTCCCCGTCCTTTTTTGGAGAACCACAATCTTAATTTCAGTTTTAGCGGGCTGAAGACTGCCGTGGCCACATTTGTTGCGGCCCATCCGCAGTTGCGCGTCGCTTCCATGCCGGCCGCCGGGGATCGCATCGACCCCGCTGTATGGCCCATGGATGTCCGACAGACGTGCTCTTCCCTCAATTTTGCTATTGCCGATACCCTTCGTGTCAAAATGGAACGGGCGCTTGATAGCCTCGCCGAACCGTGCGGAGCTCTCTTGGCCGCCGGCGGAGTGGCGGCCAACCGCCCCATCCGGACTATGTTGGCCGATATGGCCAAACGACGCGGCCTCCCGCTTTTTTTACCGCAACCGACGCTTTGCGCCGACAATGCCACCATGATTGCCGCAACGGGGTGCCTGCTCGGCCGGGCGGGTCTGTATCACGGTCTGGACCTCACCCCTGTGCCCCGAGGGCGCAAGGTTCCCTGGGATTACCGCACCGGACCGCCACTTGGGGGATCGGTTGACAGGCGGTCCAAGCCGCAATAGGTTTGCACAGTTACGGACCGAGTAAGGATTCGGGTGGGCTTTTTTTCAGAGTCCGCTCTTGCATGAGGAAAAACCCGGCCATGCCATGGCCGGCCAAGACCACAAAAGGAGTGCATCCATGGCCATCCAACTGAGCGACGCGAATTTCGAGGCCGAAGCCCTGCAGTGCGATCTGCCCGTCCTGGTGGACTTCTGGGCTCCCTGGTGTGGACCGTGTCGGGCCATGGGCCCCGTCATCGACGAACTGGCCAATGAATACACAGGTCAGGTCAAGGTCGCCAAAATGAACGTTGACGAAAATCCCAGCACGCCGAGCAAGTACGGTATCCGCGCCATCCCCACCCTGATTCTGTTCAAGGGCGGCGAAGTGGTGGAGCAGATTACCGGCGCTGTCTCTAAAAGCAGCATCAAGGAAATGCTCTCTCAAAAGGCGCTTTAACTCATGAAGCGATACGACGTCGTCGTTATCGGGGGCGGCCCGGCCGGCATTACGGCCGCCCTGTACTTGGCCCGTTCGGAACTCTCTGTGGCCTTGGTGGAAAAGCTGTCTCCCGGTGGGCAGATGCTCATGACGCATCTGATTGAGAACTATCCCGGATTTCCAGATGGAATCGAGGGATGGAAGCTTGCCGACCTGATGGCTGCCCATTTGGACCACTACACGGTGGACCGGATCAATGACGAGGTCAAGTCTATTGAACAAGTTGACGGCCTGCATCGCGTTCTTGTCGGGGACGCTGTCATCGAAGCGAAAGCCGTCGTGCTTTGTACCGGAGCGCGTTACAAACGGGTCGGTATACCGGGTGAACGGGAATTGTGCGGCAAAGGGGTTTCCTACTGCGCGCTGTGCGACGGGAATTTTTTCCGGGGACAAACCGTGGCCGTCATCGGCGGTGGCAATTCGGCTCTGGAAGAATCCCTGTATTTATCCCGGCTGGTCAAAAAGCTCTACCTGATTCATCGCCGTGATGATTTCCGGGGCCAGAAGTGCTATCAGGAGCGCTGTGTCATCAATCCCGTTATCGAAATTCTGCGTTCGTCGATTGTCTGCGCCATCAAGGGAAAAGACGGTGTCTCCGGAATTGACGTTCAGGACGTCAAAACCGGCGAACAGCGAACGATTGACGTTGATGGCGTCTTTGTTTTCGTCGGGTTTGAACCCCAGGGGGAATTTTTCCCCTGCGGTCTGGACCGCGACGATTACGGATTCATCCAGACGGATGCGGAAATGCGGACGAGCATTGATGGAATTTTCGCTGCTGGCGATATCCGTTCCAAAGCCTGTCGGCAGGTGGCCACGGCCGTCGGTGACGGTGCGTGTGCCGCTCAGGCCGCCTATGCCTACATCACTTCGCGGTTCTCGCAGAGCGAATAATCGAACCCGGCCGGTCGCCGCCTGGGGCGGGAGAGGCTGTCGGGTTCGGTTTTTTACGTTGTGCCCTGTTGGGCCATCTGGTAAGAGGACGCGCATCAAAACGCCGGGATCGGTCGGGGCCTTGGGGCTTCGCCGCACCCGCCGCATGGCGCCCGGCTGGGACCGGGCCATATCCGGGAATAAAACATGAATGTGATGTTGCGCCGTTTCCTGCCCCTTTCCTGCCTGCTGCTGTTTCTTGGCGGCTGCGCCGGGTTGATGGACTATTACTTCCTGCCGCCGCCCGAAGACACCGCTCAGGAACTTTATGAAACCGGTCGCCAAGCCATGTCGGAGAAAGATTACTACGGGGCTATCGGTTATTTCATGAAGCTTAAGGATCGTTATCCTTTCAGCCCGTATACCCCGATGGGTACCGTGGCCTTGGCCGATGCCTATTTTCTGACCGAGGATTATGGGCCTGCCGCTGAAACCTATAAAGAATTTGAATCGGTGCATCCTCGGAGCGAAGAAATTCCCTACGTCCTCTATCAGATCGGCGTTTCGAATTTCAAACGCTCAGAGTCCATCGACATGCCGCAGAACAATCTCCAGGAAGCCCTCCAGTATTTTCACCTTCTGGAACAAACCTTCCCGGACACCGAATATGGCAAAGAGGCTGCGGGCTATATTCGGCGTTGCCGCATGCGATTGGCTGAGCACGAATTGTTCGTAGCTGACTTTTATTGGCGTACGGATCAGTTCGGCGCGGCCTGGAAGCGCTATATGTACGCCGCCGAAAACTTCAAGGATCTTCAAGAGGTTCTGGACTATGCCAAGCTGCGGGCCGAGCTGTCCTATCTCGAGTACCAAAAGACCCTGACCGAGGAAGAACGGCGGAAAGTCGAAGGCAGCTGGCACAACTGGGCCAAGCGCTGGTTATAGTAAATACTCCCAGGCAGGGCGGCCACGACCCTGCCTGGGAAGAGTAGTGCTGCCCCCCACATGGACATACCTCACGATTGTATTCCCCCCGGAGAATGGCCTCTGGCTATGGAGCGTGGCCGTATTCCGGACACAGCCTTTGCCACTGCTTACGCCCAGGTGACGGACCGGAAACGGGCCTGGATCAAAACCGGGCTGGCCGCCGTGTATGCCGCCTTGGGCGGACCGTTGCCCATATTGCGCCAGTCAGGGGGAACGCTCGGCCATGATTTGGCCTTTTCCCGCATTGACATCCCGCTCGATTTTGTCCTGATTCTCTGCGGTCCGGATTTCTCGTCGCCGGCGCGGTTGATGGCCGCCGTTGTTCCGGCTCTTTGCGCCAGGGTTTCGGATGTCGCGGTTGTCCGCATCGGGAGCGTCTGGCCCAAGCCTTTGCTGACCACCCTGGAACTGTGCGGCGTGGAGACGGTCTGCCGCCTGGGCATGCGGGCCCTGCCTGGGCTTTTGGCCGAATTGCCGCAAAAAGGCCGCGGGGCCTTGGTCATGCTGGATGACATCCGTCTGCCGGCCTGCCCACATGACGCGATACGCTTATTTTCGGCTCGGATCGCGGGACGGGCAGGGGTCTTTCCCATTGCACATACGGCCTTTGATGCCGAGGCGCTGGCTTTTGCCCATCCGGATATGACTTTTTTCGTTCATGGCGAGGCGTCAGACGCCTTGTCGGTCTTCCCGTCCGGTCAGGAGAATTTGGCCGAGGCAGCGCACTTGGATTATGACGCCGTCTACGCCGATGCGGCGCATCAGGAAGCAGCTCTTCGGGCGGCTCCCCTGGTCCTTGGCCCTGGTCGGGAAACCTTTTGGTTGTGGCCCCATCTTTCGCCCGAGGCGTTTCGCCATTGCCGCGTCACCGCCAGCGTCGATACGCGTGGCCTGCAGGTTTTTCCTGGCCGATAAGGCCGTGTCGTCCCAAACGCCTTAAAAAGGATTGGAGCGACCCATGAGCGCCAAAAAAACCTCCGTCAAAGGAAAGCTCGCCAGCCTTCGCAATATTGGTATCATTGCCCATATTGACGCCGGCAAAACGACGCTGACCGAACGGATTTTATTTTTTTCAGGTAGAATCCATCGCATGGGCGAAGTCCACGAAGGCACTGCCACCATGGACTTCATGCCCGAGGAGCAGGAGCGGGGCATCACCATTACCTCGGCCTGCACCACCTGCCTTTGGCAGGACCATTCCATCAATATCATCGACACCCCTGGGCACGTTGATTTCACCATTGAGGTGGAACGCTCGCTTCGGGTGCTTGATGGGGCGATCGGCGTTTTTTGCGCCGTGTCTGGCGTCGAACCCCAGTCCGAAACCGTCTGGCGGCAATCTGTGACCTATGGGGTGCCAAAGCTCGCCTGTATCAACAAATTGGATAGATTGGGCGCGGATTTTGAAGGCGTTCTGACCGCCATGCGGGAAAAATTGCACGCCCATCCCGTGCCCGTTACCATTCCGGTCGGGCAGGGCGCCGATTTCGTCGGGGTCATCGATCTTTTGGCCATGGAGCGCCTGGAGTTCGATCAGGACAACCAGGGGGAGACGATCATACGGCACCCCCTGTCCGAAGCCGAAGCCGAAATGGCCGGCCCTTGGCGGGAACAATTGGTTGAAGCGGCCTGCGAACACGACGATGGATTGATGGAGGCGTATCTTTCTGGTGGAGCCATTGATCCGGCGCAACTCGTTCGGGCCTTGCGCATCGCCACATTGGCCCATGCCATAGTGCCGGTGTACGCCGCCTCGGCTCTAAAGAATATTGGCGTCCAACCACTCCTTTCCGGCGTGTTGTCCTTTCTGCCAAGTCCCCTTGACCGGGGAGCCGTGATCGGTCTTGATCCCGAAACCCAGCAGGAACGGCGCTTCGAGCCGGATCCGGATGCCCCCTTGGCCGCGCTGGTCTTCAAAGTCAGTATGGAAACCGGACGGCGTCAGGTTTTTGCGCGTGTCTATTCCGGGCGTCTGGAAGCCGGTAAGGATGTCTATAATGCTGTGCGCGGCGCAGTGGAAAAGCCGGCCAGACTCTTTTATCTTCATGCCGGACACCGGGAAAAGGCCGAAATCGCCGGGCCGGGCGAAATCGTGGCCATCGCTGGTATGCGTTTCGCGGCAACCGGCGATACCCTGTGCAGCAAAAGCGACCCGATCCTGCTGGAACCCATCGCTGCCTATAAGCCGGTCATCAGTCTGGCCCTGGAACCACGGAACGCTGAGGAATCCGATCGACTCAAAGAGGTATTGGACAAGCTGCTCCAGGAAGATCCGACTCTGACGCTCGTGCAGGATGTCGATACCGATCAGATCATTCTCTCCGGTATGGGGGAATTACATCTGGATGTGGTATTGGAGCGGGTGCGCCGGGAATATGGCGTTTCACCCCGGGCCGGCAAGCCCCAGGTTGTGTATCTGGAAACGGTGACGACCGAGGCGGCAGGCGAGGGCGAATTCGATCGGGAACTTGGGGATCGAACCCATCATGGCAAAGTGACGCTTGCCGTGTCGCCGCTGCCCCGCGAGACCGGCCGGGACATCCTTTTTGAAATCGATACGCAAACGGTTTCCCCGGCCTGGACGACAGCCATTGCCGAAGGATTGGAAGACGGCCTGCAAAGCGGACCGATTAAGGGCTATCCCGTTCAGGACATTCGGGTACGGGTGACGGGGCTTTTTCCGATCGAGGGCAAAACCACGGCGGTGGGATGCCGCATGGCCGCAAGTCTTGCCTTGAAATCCGCGCTACTCGCCGCGCGTCCGGCCTTGCTCGAGCCGATTATGGAACTGGAAATCGGCGTTCCGGATGCTTTTATCGGCGACGTGGCCGGTCTGCTGGGAGCCAAAGGGGCAAAGATCGAAAATATGGAAGACCGTGGCGGTCACAAAACCGTCACGGCGCTTGCCCCGTTGCGCCAGATGTTTGGTTTTTCCACGGAGTTGCGTTCGGCTACCCAGGGACGGGCCGGACTTACCATGCGTTTTGTCAAATTCGACCTGTTGCAATAGCTGCGACCCTCGCTTCACGCCATGTCCACACGTGCTCTGGTTTCACCGGATATTTCCAAGCGTTTCGACGTGCTGCGCACGTTACTTGTCCTTTTTGTCATCGGCATTCATGCTGAAAAGGGCCTTCAGGCCTATTATGCAACAATACCGGAACTTGTGCGGGCCTATCTGGTCTTTGTGCCGCATAATATCTTTCGTCTGGGCGTCCCTATTTTTTTTACGATTTCGGGGTATCTTTTTTATTTGACCTATACCCCGACCGCGAAAGCGTACGGGCGTATGGTTTTGAAAAAGACCCGTACTATTTTTTTACCATACCTCCTGTTTAATATTTTGATTCTTGGTTTGATCCTGATATTCAATAAAATTCCTTACATTGGCGACATTCATATGATCGTGAATGAAGGATTTTGGAAACTGTTGTTGGGCATCAATCGCTATCCGGCAGCGTATACTTTATGGTTTTTACGTGATCTTTATGTCTTTTTTCTGTTAGCTCCGGTCTTTTTTATCGTGTCAGTGGAGATCCCTACTGTAGGCCTTCTTCTTTTTGGGTCGCTTTGGAATTTTATGCCCCAGGCGGGGCTTCCTGTGGAACTCAGCGGGGCGTTCTTTTTCTATCTTGGGTGCTTCCTGTCCCGGGGAAAGGTGAATCTGGATGCCGGCCGGCCCTATTTGCTCCCCGTTCTGGCTATATATCTGGCGTTCTTACTAGCCTGCAGCCATGTGGAATTTCATGAAGGGTTTCCCGCCATCTATTATTTTCTCTACCGGGGGTCCATGGTGGCCGGCACTGTCGCCATCTGGCTGCTCTCGGGTTTTTCCTGGCTCGGGCAGTCAAAATTTTTGCTCCAGCTGTCCGGGTACTCTTTCTTTGTGTATCTGGCCCATGAACCCGTGCTTTCCTATTTGATTTACGGAACGCGGTTTGTCTTCAAACCCACCGGTTCCCTTGCCGGCATTGCTTATATGCTGCTGCTTATGGGCCTGACCTTCGCCTTGTGTTATTTGCTGGGCCGTCTCCTTGAACGTTTTGTTCCACGCGTGTACGCCATCGCCACCGGCGGACGTTAGGCAGGCAACACTATCATGCGTATTATCGGAGGCCGTTTCGGCGGTCGCCAGATCAAAGTCATTGATTCCCTCGGACTGCGTCCGGCCATGGGTCGGGTACGGGAAGCGCTTTTCTCCATGTTGACCGCGCGGGAAGTCTTTTTCCCCGGCGCCCGGGTGCTCGACCTTTTTGCCGGAGCCGGCAGTGTCGGTATTGAAGCGCTTTCGCGTGGAGCCGGACAGGCTGTCTTTATCGAAAAAAATCCTGCCGTGGCCAAAGTACTCCGAGAGAATTTGCGCGGCCTTGGGCTTTCGCCAACCGAGGCCCGGGTCATCGAAGCCGATGTGGTCAAAGCCTTACCAAAGCTGGCCGGCCAGGCATTCGATCTTGTGACGATCGACCCTCCGTATGGACAGGGGCTCTTTGCACCAGCTCTGGAAAAATTATTGGGCCTTGGCCTGTTGTCGCAACATGGCGTGGTCGCTGCCGAAATCGAAGCAGGTCTTGCCCTGGCGGCGACGGATATCCCTTCCGCCCTTGTCTGCCTTACCGACCGCACCTACGGTCAAACAAGGATTCTTCTATGGACGCTGGCAATTTCTGCACCGTCGTCTATCCCGGAACCTTCGATCCCCTGACCAATGGCCATGTCTCCCTGGTGCGCCGGGCCGCCAAAATTTTCGGCACCATCATCGTAGCCGTAGCCGGCGATTCCCATAAAACGCCGCTTTTCTCTCTGGAAGAGCGGGTGGCTATTGCCGAAAGTGTTTTTGCCCAGGACGAACGGGTGCTGGTCGAAGGTTTCAACGGACTGCTGGTCACATATGTCAAATCCCGTCAGGCCAATGTGATCCTGCGTGGCATGCGGGCCGTTTCGGACTTTGAATTTGAGTTTCAGATGGCGCTTATGAACCGCAAGCTTGCCCGCACCATCGAAACCGTCTTTATCATGACGGATTACAAGTGGCTTTACATCAGTTCCACCATCGTCAAGGAAGCCGCCAAACATGGTGGCGATATTCGGGGCATGGTTCCGGAATTGGTCCGGGAACGCATGCTTGAAAAATACGGATTATCCGCGAGCTCCGAGGGGAAATAGCTGTGGCTGCAACACGGGTGGTCTGTCTGCTTGGCGCCACAGGCACCGGGAAAACCGAGGCGGCGTTGGCCCTGGCCGCTGCCTTGGGGGGCGCGGTCGTCAATGTGGATTCCCGTCAGGTCTACGCAGGCGTCCCTGTTTTGACAGCGCAGCCGAGTCCGGAGGAACAGGCTCGGTGTCCTCACTATCTCTATGGCGATACGCCACTTTCCCAGACGGTTTGTGCCGGAGATTTCGCCAAGCGGGCCCGAGCGGTCATCGCCGCGATTGCCGCAGATGGCTCTTTGCCGCTTTTAGTGGGGGGGACAGGACTCTATTTCCGCGCCATTTTGGGTGGGTTGGCCCCGATTCCTCCCGTACCGGACGCCGTGCGGCAGGCCGTGGCCGCAGCGTACGTCCGGCTCGGTCCGATATCCATGCATGCGCGGCTGGCCGCCGTGGATCCGGACTATGCCGGGCGCATCGCCCCGGCAGACCGTCAGCGGGTCACCCGGGCGCTTGAAGTCCATGCGGCCACTGGACGATCCTTTTCCGACTGGCACAAACTTGGCGATCCGGACGCGCCGGAGTATCAAACGGTCAAAATCGGTCTATCCATGGCGATGGAGGCTCTCACCCCCCGATTGGCCCAACGTATTGAGGCCATGCTTGCCGGAGGCGCACTTGAAGAAGTCCGTCGGGCCCTTGCCGTTTATCCGGCTGAGGCGCCTGGGCTGACAGGCATCGGCGGGCCGGAGTTGGTCGCCCATTTGCGCGGCGAAGTCCGCCTGGAAGAAGCCAAGGCCCTGTGGCTGGCCAATACCCGGGCCTATGCCAAACGGCAGGGGACATGGTTTCGCAAGGACGCGGACGTCTGCTGGTTTGCGCCCGGAGACCATGCCGGGATGCTGGCGGTTGTTCGGGAACGACTGGAGAGGCAAGACGGATGAATCGACGTCGACTCTTGCAATTGCTTGGCGCGACCGCAGCGGTGGCCACGGTTTCCCCGACCGTTCTTTGGGCCGCCACGGCAGATGAACTGGCCGGGAAAGCCCAGGAATTGCTCACCAGCGGCCAGACCGCCAAAGCAGTGGCCCTGCTTCTTGAGGCCGAAGGCAAGGATGCCCGCAATGATCGGGTGCAGGCTTTGCTTGGCCGGGCTTTTTTCCAGCAAGGGGATGCCCGGGCCGCCTTGCAACATTTTTCCATGGCCGTCCGCATCAATCCAGAAGACACGCTGTCACGGATGATGGTGGAAACCATCAATCAGTTTCCCTTGCCACCACTGCAAGCCGGCGGCCAGAAACGGGAGGGGATGGGGCGCGCGCGTCTTTCTTCTCTGGAGCGTGAAGCCCAGGCCGAACGCCAGACCTTGCTGAATCGGGAGGCTGCGCCCAAAGCCCGCGGTCCCTTGCGCGTGCTCATCGATCCGGGGCATGGCGGATCGGAGCCCGGCGCAACCGCAGACGGACTGCGGGAGTCCGACGTGGCCCTGGATTTGGGATTGCGGTTGGCCAGGTTGTTCTCCAGCCCCAAAGACGACATGGTTATTTCCCTGACCCGTACAGCCGATGTGACCTTGCCCAATTGGGCCCGGGCCGCGCTATCTGGTTTTTATGGAGCCGACCTGCTGGTGTCCCTGCATGCGACGCGGGTGCCCGAACGGCAGGCGGCGGGCGTTGGCGTCTACTCCTTTGCCCAGGTCGCCAGCGATCCTGTGGCCCAGGGGGCGGCTACCTCGGAAAATACCGTCTATGGTCGGCAGTCCTCGGTCTTTGGCCAGAGCGAACAGGCATTCTTTTTGACAGCCGCCCGGCAGTCCGCAGGTATCGAAACCCTGCATCAGGGGACGGCGTTGGCTGCGCGCATGGTTAAAGCGTTGCCCGCCTCCTCGCCGTTGCCGCTCCGGGGCGCGGGGGCCGGGCCTTTTCGGCTGTTGGCCGAAGCGTATACGCCGGCCATATTGGTTGAGGCAGGATTTCTCTCTCATCCGGATGACGCGGCGGCGTTGGCTTCTCCGGAAAAACGGCAGGCCCTGGCCCAAGCCCTGGCGACGGGGCTTCAAGCGGCTCTTCACCGTTAAAGGAAGGGTGGAGTGGGGGCGTGGCTTTTTTTGACAGAATTTGCGACAGACAATAAAAAAGCCCCGAAGGAGCATCCTGCGGGGCTGGGCGGTCGTAACATACTGTTAATGTTTATCCGGCGTTTCATCCTTGGACTTACTAGGCGTCACGTCGATCTCATCAGGCTCCGAGGTGGCTTTTTTGAAATTTTTGATGGCCTTGCCCATGCTGGCGCCGATCTCGGGAAGCTTGTTGGCTCCAAACATAACGAGCACAATGACCAAAATAATGAGAAGCTCCGGAAATCCAATTCCAAACATGTCATGCCTCCACGAGTGGGTTGGCCGAGGCTATACACGTGGCTTGGAAGCAGGTCAAGGAAGGGGACCCTTTATGGAGAAGCCGTAATGCCCGCCCGGGTCACGCTATTGCCGGGGAACGGCTGTCGGCATTATCTGTCAGGGCGCTGTCTGTATGAAGAGCATCTCAATCCCGGACTCAGTCAGTCCAACCGTTGTGCCGTCCTGATCCGTCTTTGCCGGGCGTTTGACGATTTTTTGCTTCGGGCCGAAAATATGAGGCTTGACGAGGAGCAGGCCGGCCGGCTTTGGGAAGTCCGCTTTCCGGCAACTCTGGCCAAAGAAGGGAATTGTCAGGATTACCTGCCCGGTGATACGACGTCCTTCCCGGATTGCCTGCATGCGGCAGGGGAAGTATGCCTGTTGGCTTTTCCGGTCTGTCCCGGACGGTGCTTTCATTTTTTAATGCATCAGGATTTCTAACGTTTCGTCAAGGACGGTTCTTGCATGAAAGGCTCTTCGAAAGACGCCAGACTTCTTTTTTTCCCCAGTCTGCATCCGGTATTGGCCGAAGGGACACCACACGGGGTCCGATTTCTCGACCCTGGGTTGGCCGATCCGGAGGCGTCCGCATGGTTGCTGCCGGAAGGCCTGCCGCTTGATCAGACCCATTTGGCCGGGTTTGTGCGTGAATTCGACAAGCTCCGGCGTGAAGTAAAAAATCCGAAAGATTTGGCTATGCTGGCCGCGATGCCCGGTGGGCACTTTTTTAGCGACACTTCATTTTCCGTGCGCGAGGAACTCGCAGACCAGATGAATCCGGAACGGGTGGCCGTCCGGCGGGCCACGTCCGCCCAACTTTTCCTGTGTCTGGCCTATATGCTTGAGGAAAGCCTGCTGGATCTGGCCGGAGCCGGGGCTCTTGACCGGAAATTCCGTCAGGGATTGGCCGAGAGTCTGGGATTTGAGGGAGACTCCGACGACGATGATGATGCGGCGGGAGCTCTGGCCGCTGCGCTGGCTGGCACGGGGATGCCGTCGGCCGCATCCTTCGCCGATGAATTTCGGCCTTCCTGGCGGCAGGTCTTGTCGCCATTTTGGGCGATTGCCCCAGGCGAGGCAGGACTTTTTGTTGCCGATCCCGATATCATCGCTACCTGGGCCGAGGCCGGTCTTTCCCTGGCAGATCCCACCGAGGCGGAGCTTTCTAGCTGGTTTCCGGATGGCCCGCCCTCGGAAAACCTGCGTGTCGGCCGCGAGACGGGCTGGCGGCTTTTAGGGAAAAGCCGACCCAATTCCGAAGCGCCCTGGCTGGATCAACCCCGGACGTTGGTGCTCGTCCAATCCTGAAGGAGGTCTTTGGTGTACGTTTGCAGTCCCCTGTCTCCACCGGCGTTTCTTAGCCGCGTCAAAGGCGTTATTTTTGATTGCGACGGCGTGCTGGTGGATTCCCGCGACTCCAATCGCATGTATTATAACCTCATCCGCGAAGGCCTTGGCATGTTGTCCATTACGCCGGAAGAGGAAGCCTATGTGCATATGCATTCGGTCACCGAATGTCTGGCCCATATCATTCCGCCCAACCGGCTGGACGAAGCCAATGAAGTGCGACGCAACCTGAATTACGATGATATCTTCCCGTATATTTTTCTGGAAGAGGGCGTTGTCGAATTTTTGGATACGTTGGCGGATCGCAATGTGCGGATGGCTGTGTATACCAACCGCACGGACACCGTGGAGCGTCTGTTGCGGTATTTCGAAATAGATAAGTATTTTCACCCTGTTGTTGGCGCTGGCAGCCTCAAAAAGACCAAACCCGATCCAGAAGGGGTCTTTCGGATTCTGGATGCTTGGGGACTGCCCAAGGATGCTGTGGCCTATATCGGAGACTCGGCTCTCGATGAACGGTCGGCCCGGACGGCGGAGGTTCCGTTTTGGTCGTATAAGAACCCGGGGCTGCTTGCCGCCATGTACATTCCCGATTTTTCAAGCCTGCGCGGATGTTTCGACGCCCTGTCCCAGGCCGGGGAAAACGCCTCCTGAAGGATGAACCGGAATTATCTTGATTAATGCCAGGCGCTGTGCCATTTTTTGGCTAAAGCGCACTGGCGTCGCCATCCACGTGCAAAAGGATCATGCATGGATATCATTGGCTATTTTTTTGTCGCTTTGGCCAGGATTCTTGATATCGTCCTGAACCTCTATTTCTGGGTTATCGTGATCGCCGCCCTGATGTCCTGGGTGCGGCCGGATCCGTACAATCCGATCGTCCGCTTCCTCCGGTCCATGACGGATCCGGTCTTTTCCCGGGTGCGCCGGTGGCTCCCGTTCCTGACGGTGAGTGGTTTTGATCTTTCCCCTATTGTGGTCCTTTTGGCCGTGCAATTTCTCCAAATGTTTCTTGTGCCCTCGCTCATGCGCCTAGGCGGCATGGGACATATGTAGCCGGGAGACCCAAGGTGACGGATGCGCAGACACTTGCCGGAAACCATAACGGGGCGGTGTCGTGGACATCGTCCCCAGGCCGGATGCCATTATCGTGACCCTTGATAAGATCGACCTGATCGACCGGAAGTTTTCCCAAACGCTGCTCGGCTATAGCCGGGACGAAGTGGACCGCCTCGTGGCTGAGGCGGCCGAAACTGTCGGCCGTCTGGCCGAAGAAAAGATGGCGTTGGTTCGCACTGTCGAGGAATTGCGTCGTGAGGTGGCTGCGTATCAGGGCCGGGAAGCGACCATTGGCGATACCCTGCTGACCACCCAGAAAATCGTGGAGGATCTCAAGATCGAGGCGCGGCAGGAAGCCGAAAACATCCTCGACGAAGCCCGGGACAAAGCTGCTGCATTGGTCCGGGAGGCTGAAGAGCGCATTGTGTCCCTTGGGCGGGAAATTGATGCGTTGCGGTTACGCAAAGGTGCGCTTATTTCCCGGTTTCGGGACATGCTGATGGCTACCCTCGATATTCTGGATACCGAGACTGTGGCCGACACGCGGGCGTCCGGGAACGGGGAGCAAGAAAACAGTCCGTTTCTTTTTGCGGAGCAAGGGGCCGAAGAGGTTGTTTCCGCCGACATGGCCGAAGAAGCGGAGGAAGAGACGACGGAGGACTTCGCCTGTGGTGAGCCGTCGGCCGACGTTGCAGACGTCGTGTCCAAATAGGCGTTTTGCCGGAGAGGCGGGGAGTGGCCAAAACGATGCGGAGGATGCCGCACAATACAGCGGCGACGGAAGACGGCCTGCTTCCGGTTTTCGCAACAACGGCCGGGCCTGGCGCGTGGACCTTGCGGGTGGCTGTGACCCCCGGCGGGGCCAAGGATGCCCTGGCCGGGCTTTTCGATGATCGGTTGCGAATCCGGCTTCGGGCCAAGGCCGTAGAGGGGCAGGCCAATGCCGCCCTGACCGCTTTTATAGCTTCCTGTTTCGGGCTGCGGCCCCGGCAGGTCAGCATTGTGTCCGGGGAAAAATCCCGGAAAAAGACGATTCGCATCGAAGCGGAGTCCGAGCCTGACTGGTCGACCATGATGACCGTGTCGGGATGTGACTAGAACCGTCAACAAGGAGTCTGAGCCATGGACCAACATGATCTGGAGCTCATCGCCAAGTACGGTGAAGCAGACCCGGAGCTTAAGAGCCTTTATGAAGAGCACATCGCTTTTGAAAAAATTCTGAACAAGATGGAAGGGAAGCCGTTCCTTACGCCTTCAGAATTGACGGAGCTTAAGGAGATCAAGAAAAAGAAGCTGACGGGCAAGACTCGTATTGAGACGCTTCTGATGAAATATCGCAAGGCGGAGGTCCAATAGCATGGAACTCACCGGGGCCCAAATCCTTCTGGAGTCCTTGCGTCGCGAGGGTGTGGAAGTCGTGTTCGGCTTCCCTGGAGGAGCGGTCATTGATATCTACGATCAGTTGCCAAATTACCCCCTGCGCCACATTCTTGTACGTCATGAGCAGGGAGCCATCCATGCTGCGGACGGCTACGCCCGGGCTACGGGCAAGGTAGGCGTATGCCTGGTGACCTCGGGCCCCGGAGCCACCAATACCGTGACTGGTATAGCCACGGCTTATATGGATTCCGTTCCGGTCGTCATTATTACCGGACAGGTGCCGACGGCCCTTATCGGCAATGATGCCTTCCAGGAAGTCGACATTGTCGGCATCACGCGCTCCTGCACCAAACACAACTATTTGGTCAAAGACGTGCGGGATCTGTCCCGGGTCATCAAAGAGGCCTTTTATCTGGCGGCGACCGGCCGACCCGGCCCGGTCCTGATCGATCTTCCCAAGGATGTGCAGTGTGCTCTGGCGCCGTACAAATATCCGGAAACCATCAAAATGCGCAGCTACAACCCCACCTATGAGCCGAATTCCAAACAGGTGGCCAAAGTGGCGGACGTGGTGCGCAAGGCCAAAAAGCCTATCATCTACGCCGGTGGCGGCGTGATCGCTTCGGGAGCAAGCGAGGATCTGGTCTGGTTGGCCCGCTCCTTTAATATTCCCGTCACATCCACGCTCATGGGATTGGGCTGTTTTCCGGCTTCTGATCCGTTGTGGCTCGGCATGCTCGGTATGCATGGCACCTATGCCGCCAATATGGCCATCAGTCAGGCCGACCTGATTATGGCCATCGGCAGTCGTTTTGACGACCGGGTCACGGGAAAAATCAGCGAATTCGCCAAGAACGCCAAGATCGTCCACATTGATATCGATCCCACGTCCATCCAGAAAAACGTGGCGGTGCATATCCCGATCGTGGCCGACTGCAAAAGCTTCCTGAAGGCGCTGCGGCAGACCCTGGAGCCGAATCTGAGCGAGGAAGCGGCCGTTGCCGCCAGTCACGAGGCCTGGACGGCTCGTCTGGATGCCTGGAAAACGGAAAAGCCCCTGACCTACACGACGGATTCGAAGACGATCAAACCGCAATATGTGGTGGAGGTCATTTCCCGCCTGACCAAGGGGGAGGCCATCATCACTACCGAGGTCGGGCAGAACCAAATGTGGGCGGCCCAGTTCTATCAGTACACCCGGCCGCGTTCCTTTATCAGCTCCGGGGGCCTTGGCACCATGGGGTTTGGTTTCCCGGCGGCGATCGGGGCCCAGATCGCGTTTCCGGATCGGCTTGTCATCGACGTGGCCGGCGACGGCTCCATCCAGATGTGCATCCAGGAGCTGGCCACGGCCGTCGCTTACGGATTGCCGGTCAAAATCGTCATTTTGAACAACGGGTATCTGGGTATGGTCCGGCAGTGGCAGGAACTTTTTTACAAGAAAAACTACTGCGCCACCTGCATGGATATTGCCCCGGATTTTGTGAAACTGGCCGAGGCGTACGGCGCGGCCGGCTTTCGGGTAACTGATTCCTCCAAGGTGGAGTCGGTGTTGTCCGAGGCCTTCGCCCTGCCCAAGCCCGTCATCGTGGACGTGGTGGTTGATCGCGAGGAAAATGTCGCGCCCATGGTCCCGGCCGGCAAGTCCATAACCGAGATGATCCTCGTCTAGGAGCCCCCATGCGCCATATCCTGTCCATACTGGTCGAAAACGAACCCGGGGTGCTCTCCAGGGTGGCCGGTCTTTTCAGCGGCCGGGGCTACAACATTGAAACCCTGAACGTGGCTCCGACCCTGGTCGAAGGCCTGTCCATGATGACGATCTCGACGATTGGCGACGAAGCCATCGTGGAGCAGATTGTCAAACAGCTGCGCAAGCTTGTCACCACGCTCAAGGTCGTCGACCTGACCGGGGTCAAATCCGTGGAGCGGGAAATGATGCTCCTGCGGGTCGACGCTGAGGGGAGCAAACGGGCCGAAGTGCTGCGGATCGTGGATATCTTCCGCTGCAAGGTGGTGGATGTCAGTCCCGACGAGTTCATTCTCGAGGTTACCGGCACCCAGGATAAACTGACGGCCCTGATCAGCCTTCTCCAACGGTTTGGCATTAAGGAAGTCGCCCGCACCGGCTCGGTGGCCATGCGGCGCGGCATGCAGGAATAACGACGGGAAAACGCCCCCGTCGGCCCCTTCCTCAGGGCAATCGAAGCGTGCCCTTTGGCACAATAAAGGAGTTGAGATGAAAATTTATTATGAGCAGGACGCTGACCTCTCGCTTTTGGCAAACAAGACCGTGGCCATCATTGGCTACGGGAGCCAGGGCCACGCCCACGCCCAGAACCTGCGCGATTCGGGCGTCAAAGTGGTCATCGGCCAGCGTCCCGGCGGCCCGAACTGGCAGTTAGCCAAAGAACACGGCTTTACGCCCATGAGCGCTGCCGAAGCCGCCGCCGCTGCCGACGTCATCATGATCCTGGTGCCGGATCAGACGCAGCGGGCTGTCTATGAAAAGGACATCCTGCCGAATCTTAAGCCCGGCAATATGCTTATGTTCGCCCACGGCTTCAATATTCACTACCAGCAGATTGTGCCGCCGGCCGACGTGGATGTGACCATGGTTGCCCCGAAGGGACCGGGCCATCTGGTGCGTCGGGTCTACACTGAAGGCGGCGGCGTGCCCAATCTGGTGGCCGTGCATCAGGATGCCTCGGGCAAAGCCCTGGAAAAGGCCCTGGCCTATGCCAAGGGCATTGGCGGAACGCGTAGCGGCGTTTTGGCGACCACCTTCAAGGAAGAAACCGAAACCGACCTGTTTGGCGAGCAGGCCGTGTTGTGCGGCGGTGTGTCCGAGCTGATCAAGGCCGGGTTTGAAACCCTGGTCGAAGCCGGCTACCAGCCGGAAAGCGCTTTCTTTGAGTGCATGCACGAAATGAAGCTCATCGTCGACCTCATCTATGAGGGTGGCTTGTCCCGCATGCGGTATTCCATCAGCGACACGGCTGAGTACGGTGACTACACCCGTGGTCCCCGTGTGGTGACGGATGAAACCCGCAAGGAAATGAAAAAGATCCTGAAGGAAATTCAGGACGGCACCTTCGCCAAGGAATTCATCTCGGAAAATATGTCCGGCCGGGCGCACTTCCTGTCCATGCGCCGCATTAATGCCGAGAATTCTATCGAAACGGTTGGCACAAAGCTGCGCGGCATGATGGGCTGGTTGAAGGAATAGTTGTTATCTGGCTGCCGCGCCCG
>Ga0183100_1000135_pt1 | contig 93844 bp, 68 predicted proteins | sample Biomet2_FD_127789 | JGI IMG/M metagenome (GOLD analysis project Ga0183100, IMG submission 127789) | Microbial communities from bioreactor (seeded with anoxic lake sediment) at LBNL, California, USA - Biofuel metagenome 2 | ecosystem: Engineered > Bioreactor > Anaerobic > Unclassified ...
ATATAATAAAAATAGAAATAACTAAGATATTATTATATCCAAAATATTGAAGAATTATGCTTGTAAATAAAGATTGTCTGTTCTATAAAGGGATATCCCCTGTGTCTTAATAAAGGAAATGGTTATCTCTGCGAAGATTGTCCCGCTTAGAAAAAGGTAAGTAAAAATATACTAATTATAAAATTAGGTGCAATTGGGGATGCAATTAGAACTACTCCGCTTGTCAGAAAAATCAAAAGTGATGATGTCAATACGTTTATTACATGGTTGACATATTCTCCTGATGTATTGAGTAAAAAATGGATAAACAGAATACTAAATGTTACATCTGAAAATCTTACTTTCTTAAAGGAAATAGAGTTTGATTGGTTGATTAATTTGGATAAAGATCCTATTGCTATAGCTTTAGCTAAAAGCATTAAGGCAAAAAGAAAATCAGGGTTTACAATGGATGAATTTGGCCATGCAAAGCCGATAAGCACAGAAGCCGAGGAAAGCAAATGGTTGACCGGTCTATTTGATTCTGTCAGCAAAGAAAACAAAAAACATTATGTCCAAGAAATTTTTGATATATCAGGCCTTGATTTTAATAATGAGGAATATATATTGGAATTAGACCCTAATTTAAAGAATAACTGGCAAATCGATAAGTCTAAAGCAGTGATAGGCTTAAATACCGGTTGCGGCGGCCGTTGGACTTCGAGGTTGTGGGCAGAAAAGAACTGGATTAAGCTTGCTAAGGATTTACTTGATTTAGGTTACGAAGTTGTTCTATTGGGAGGAGAGCAGGAAGACAAGAAAAACAATGCAATAGCAAAAGAGTCAGGGGCTAAATATTTCGGTTTCTTTAGCCTGCCTGTTTTTATGACTCTGGTTAATGAATGTAATATTGTTGTTACTGCCGTTTCTATGAGTATGCATATTGCAATGGCACTTAAAAAAGAAGTAATCATTTTTAATAATATCTTTAATAAAAATGAGTTTTATCTTTATGGCCGTGGAGCTATAGTTGAACCGGATTTTGATTGTGACTGCTATTTTACACCCGAGTGCCCAAATAATTGCATGCAATACTTATCCCCTGAAAAAGTATTAAAAGTTTTAACTAATTATTTAGGCTTAATAATATAGTTTCTTTACTCCTTAGCAGGACTTATTTTATCTTTTTATAAAGCTTATGTAAAAATGGGAAATTAATTTTTACGGAGTTCTTAAAATTAATTTTAAAGTCATTAAGCCGATCTTTTTTTAATAACTTTTCGAATTTCTCTGCTTCATCCGAAATACAACAGATAAATGATTCGTGGTTAGGTATGGTAAAACGTTTAAATGTACTCAAATGAGAGTCCCTCCACTGAAATTCATGCTTTTCATTAGGATTGTTAAAACATTCACCTTGCTCCCCAATATCTTTTGGAATAGATATAATAATATTCTTACTTATTCTTTTACAATTATTTAACACATCCAGACCTTGGGCATAACTAAAATGCTCAAGTACATCTATCAAGAGAATAAGGTCATATTCCTTTTCAATTTTAGCTAATAAATCAGCGGCATTTCCGATATATATATTGTTATAAATGAATTTATGAACCGCAGTTAAGTAATCTTCAAATATTTCAATACCATCTATTTCACGGGACCATTTTTTATAATCATTGTTGTTGTTGTAGTATTCCAAATACTCTCTTGATAAAAAACCATATTTACCAAATCCTACTCCAATATCTAAAAGCTTTTGAGGATTAATAACCATTATTAAATTAATAATGGTGCTTAACTGCTTTACATTACTTGTGGGCATATTATCCTAAATTATCTAATTATAAAATATATAAAATAATTAAATAATTTCAAAGTATTACAGCCAGCTGGATTTATTCTATAATAATTTAGAATTGTATCTCACTTCTTACCCCAACAAATACAAATGCCATAATAGAACAATAAAGCCGCTTATACAAATCGCATTTAGTTGTATCTTAGTTTTTTAAAAAACTCATAAAGGTCTCGATAACGAATTATCTTAAGTATGAACATTAGCAATATTGATAAACAAGCAGTTAATAATATATTCATGAGCGCATGATAACCGTAATAACTGTTAAAGAAATAGCTGGATAGGCCAACTATGCTTATCAGAATAATAGTTTTAATACTTAAACTTACAATTTTTATTTTTCCAAAATGTTTTACTACCAGAAAAGAATAAGCTGTAAAAATAAATATTTCAGTTATCAGTGCTGCTATGCTTGTCCCGACAAAGCTATATTTTCTTATTAGAATAATATTTAATGCGATATTTATTATACAGCTTAGTCCTACTACAAATGCAGACAATTTCTCTTTTTTTACCGTTACTAATAAATTGCCCAAAACAAAGTTCAAAGAAATCGGTATGCATACCCAGATTAAATAAATAAGACCGTTGCTTCCTTCGGCGAAAGCAGTACCATATAACAACTTATTTATAAAGTAGCTGTTAAAGCCTACTATGCATGCTATAAACAAAGAGAGGGCTAAAAGGAAACTCAAGTTTCTGTCGGCAAACTCAATTGCAAATGCTTTATTCTCTGAATATTTCTTAGTAATAATTGGGAAAGAAATTGACATTAGTATCGTCGGAATTAGCAGATACATTTCAATTAAACGATGGATTGAGCCATAAATTCCAACTACACTTTTATCTTTTATTATATAGTCCAATAATAAAATGTCAATTCTGAAATAAATGGCAATAAAAATATTTAGTATAAAAAAGGGGAGAGCTTTTTTCAATAAACTAGTGATTATTGAAAAGTTAATTCTGGAAAAATGTAACGAATATTTTTTGTTTAGAATGTAATAAAACAGTATGGTGCTTAAAATATTAGCAAAGAAAATCGCCCCTATAAATCCCAATACCAGTTTTGACAAGTAAAGTACTAAAAAACCTATTATAATGATCATGGATTTTTCAAAAACCATCATTCCAGAGAATAGTTTGAAGTTGTGATATATTGTTGTCACGGATTTGAAAAATGTGAGGATAATAGTAAGGGACTGAAATCCAAATAATATTAGTATAGCAAAAAATTGAATTGAATTAAAAGCACCCGAGATAATCCCATACGAAAGAATAATGAGAATTATAAATAAAGTAAAGAAAGATCTTATCAACAAAATTCCATTAAAGTAAGAATTGGTTTTGCTGCCATCACTTGCAGACTCCCTGATAATAATGTAATCGAGACCAAGGTCTAAAAAAATATTTAAGATTCCAATTGTTGAATTTGCAAACGAATAAATTCCAAACTGTTCAGTCCCCAGTACTCTTGCAGCAAGAATAAACAGAAGCATCCATAAGGGTTTGGTGAGGAGGTTTGCTAACGCCACGAATGAGTATGACTTTACGAGGAAATTTTTATCCTCGAGATTTACTCGAGTGCTCAAATTGTGTTTGCTCCTAGCTTTTTGTTTTTTTCACTTCTTGCTAATGCCATTTTCTCCATTCTGGGCAGAAAATATAATAGAAGAAACATACTCAGGAACCATTCGGCCCCTCTGGTAATTAAAGAGAAAAAAGAAATTGTTATCACCTGAAGGAAATAGACAAGCAGGACAAAATACTTTAATTTCCCTGTGGTAAAAAACCTGAACCAAAATATTGTTGTGAAAAGCCCAATTAAATATGGACCTAGGATCACACCAAGGAAGCCATAGTCACCATGCAGGTCGCGTAAATAAGTTCCGGTATTCGTCCACATTGGAATGTAATAACCCTGCAAGTCAAAAGGGACTTTCTCGACGATGCTAAACTTGGATAGTAAATTATACCATGCAGCGAAAGTATTTTCTCCAAATCTATAGTGCTCCACGTCTTTGATAAAATACATATTCAACACACCAACGTGAGAAGATAGATATAAATATACAGATGGAGATAGAAAGGGATTATCTTTAAGGGTGGTTAATTCTCTATTGGCGCCTTTATATTTCTCATATGAACCTCTAAATGTCTTTACAATAGAAGCCGAAGCAACAACAAAAGTAAAAACAATAATTACCGCTATCAAAAGCTTAAAGTTACTTTTCCCCTTAGGCCTGGTCATATCGAAGTAATACTTGGAAATAAAAAAGGATGCAATAAAATTCACGATCGCTATTAGCATCCCAATTCTCCCAAACTGAGATAAAGATTTAATAATAGCTGCAGCAAGCGGGATAACAGCAGGAAAAGTTAATTTATTTTTATAGGCTGTATAAAAGCCGGCTAAACAAATTCCAACTTGTGAAAATGTTTGCAAATAAGGGATACCGGTATACATTTTCCCTTCAACTCTTAACCTGTATATTTCGTTTGCAGAAAGTAGAACATTAGTTATACTGCCGAATTTGTGAATTAGGACGTACCAATCTTGGAATGCTGTCAATAACCCAATTATTCCACATATGTAAATAGCGACTTTAATGGTTTGCCCACCATCAGCTAAAATTGCGGTTTGATGTCCATCAGATAAATAAGGCTGGGGAGTTTTGACTTTTCGAGCAAAATAAACCGTCAGACATCCTATAGTAAAAGCAAGAAATGCCGATGCAATAATAAACCATGTGAAATTGACTAATGGGTAGTATTTAAGAAGTCTCATTTGAAAAAAGAGCAACATACCGCACCAAATAACACTATAAATAGCCAAATGGTTATACCATTTTTGGAAAATAGCCTTGCTAATGAATACTGTAGTAATTCCTATAAGAATAATGAAGAATTCTATCATTAGTTCTTAATTCTGTACATTTTTTTAATCATCGTAAAAAAAATATAATTTTTTTCTTCAATTGTATTCTTGAATTCTTTTCCCGCTGTCGCCCCTTCTCCAATAAAAATTGTCATAATGAGAAAAAAGAGACCTACTAAACTTACACCGGCAATAAAAACTCCTCTTTTCGGTTCGGCTTTGAGAAATGATGGTTCGGCTTTATCAATTATCATGACTGTAGGAATTGACTTCTGCTCCTCAATTTTCGCCTGCTCATATAACGGAAGTAACACTTCCAGTATTGATTTCTGTGTTTGTAAATCCCTGTAGATCTTTAAATAATCACGACTTAATTCAGGAATTTTTTTAAATGGGAGAAAGACATTTGAGCTTTCAATTTTATCTGAATTTTTCAATTCAGCTACTTTATCTTTTAGCATTTTGACTTCGGAATTAACTCTAAGATATTCCGGAGAAGCATCGCCATAAGTCTGTTTTACAGTATGTTCGACCAGCTCAAGGCTCGTAATCTGCCCTTCGAGTTGCGCTGAAGATTTAACAGCGGCTTCCAGTTGCTGATCTAATGCAAAGACACCATATTGTTTTTGAAACCGATAAAGGGAATCTTCAGCAAGATTTAGATCACTTAGACTTTCTTTATACCTTTTTTCAATAAAGCTCCTATTGCTTTTTGCATGTTGAATATTCAGAGCAATTGAAGCGCTATCTACTAAGTTAACAAAAAAATTGGATATTTCTGCGCCAACTCTGGGATCTTTATTAAGAATAGATATGTCAATCATCCCAAATTCATTAGGCGCAAAGCTAATATCAGTTTTAAATTCTTTAATAGTTTTGTCAATGTCTTTATCTTTAATTTGGTAATAATTTTTCAAATCAAATTTATCAATAACTTTAATTAATGAGGATCTGCTGTTCAAGATTCCTAAAATCATATCTTCGGATGTGTTACCGCCTAACCCTAAAAGTTTTGCACCCATACCGGCAGCTCCTTTACCGGAGACAAGCCCTGATAACCCGCCGAGAGAACTTTCAGGGGGGAGCATAACAGTTGCGGTAGCTCTATATCTGTTTGGTTGTAAAAATGCATATACAGAAATTGCTGCAGTAATAATAAGTATATTTATTATTACAAAATTTTTCCATTTGTAAATTAATGAGAGATAATCAGTGAGAGTTTTGTTCTTTTCCATGTATATAATTTCCGAATAAGTTAGTTTTTAACTATTAAGGATGAATAAAAATCTAAATATGTCTTTTTTATATTTTCTTCTTTATATTGCTCCATTACTTTTGCAAGAGCAAAGTATTTCTGTGCAATTTTTTCAGGGTTGTCAAGGAAAAATTTAATTTTATTAACAAGGTCGCTTGCATTTTCAAAAATCAAATCACTATCAAAGCCAATAACTTCCGGCATAGCCCCTCTATTGCTGCATAAAGGGATAGCGCCATTGAAGTAGCCTTCAATTAAAGACAAGCCAAAAGTTTCATTAAAGCGACTTGGTAAAATTACAAAATTAGTTTTTTTCATAAAAGATAGAGTTTGTTCCCTGCTTTGCTTATTATAAAAGATATAAGCGTCTGAAGGTACTCCTGAAAGCAACTCCTTCATTTTCTTTTTGTAATTACCATCACCAATAATAATCAAATTTATATTGGGATATAGCTGGAATAATTCAATAAAAGATTCAGATAATATGTCCAAGCCTTTGTTTAATTCTATTGAGCCGGCATATAAAATGTTTATAGCCCCGTTTATCCCTGTTCCCTTATTACCAAAGGAAATGTTCGGAATAAAGTTATATAGAGTTTTTACTTTGTTATCAGTTAGCTTACAATCATTTTTTACTAACTCTGATAAATAATGTGAAGGGCAAATTATAAAATCAAACTCTTCACTTATTAAATTTTCTGCAAGATCGGACAAAACAGGCCATTTACCATTTGGGTAAACACTCTTTCTTCCTAATAACATGTGGTCATGAAGGGCAACTATATAATTTGAGCAGTAAAAATGTTTCTTAATTAGCTTTATTAGATTTCCGAAATTTAATAAAACGAAATTTCCGCAAAACTGGATAATATCCGGTTTCTCTTGAAAATTATTTTTTAATTCTGATAAAGCATTGTCTATTGCTCTATGCTTGTTGACAATTTTATATCTAAGAAGATCAAATTTACTTAAACTGATCCGTGCAAATGCATCTTTATATAAATCTACCGGGACTTTTGCATCTATTCTTATGACTTTATAGTTTTCAATAACTTCGACTGAGTTGCCTGAGGTTGAATCAAAAGCTAAGACAGTTACTTCGAATCCATTAGCCGCTAAAAATTTAGCAAGGCTTCGCGTTTGGGCTTCAGCACCTCCAACTTCATTTGGATAATAAAAAAAAGTTACTAATAGTATTGTCATATATATAAAAAATACAAAAAATAAAGATAATTTAAAAATGCGGAACTTTCTACATAAATAGTGTTAAAATGCTTTACTGGTTAGATTTTAAAATTTAATTTTACCCGATCGTATTTTTATGCCATATGTATTCTGTACTTTTGAATAATTATAAAGTTTGCCAGATGCTAATCAGCTGGAAAGTATAATTACACTGTTCATGGTGTTCAATGTTTTTCCGGCTCTTAATTTGCCTTTTCCCATATCTGAGAAAGGGGGGTGTGTATATCCTCATGATAATTCTTAATTATTATCTAATTACTTGACAATAAATCGTTTTAGCACTATTTTTGACACTACAATATAAAGGATTATTTAGTTAACTAGCCCAAATGGCTTATTTATAACTTTTATTAAAGGAGTTAGTCTATTATAGTTAATTTGATACCATGGTTATAGTGTTGGCATTAACAAAGTGAAAGGAAAGCTGAGATGAAAGCAATAAAAGGTAAAATTGATAATCCTTTATCAGACCTTATTAGCGATGACATATACGAACTCTTAAGCTCTCAGGGCTTAATTGACGAAAAATCTGTGAGAGATTATCAAATAAGAAAGAAGTTCAAACAGTTGCGTGCCAGTAAAGTTAGTGCGGGCGATGCAATTGATGCAATTAGAGAAGAATATCCTTATTTACAATTTGATACTATTAGAAAAATAGTATATCAGATAAGTAAATAATTATGTATATTGTTTTTTTAAGTTTTGGCTCTTTCAAAAGGTTCTCCCCTGCCTTTTGATGGTAAACGAGTCAGGCCCGGCAGTTCCCCATTGCCGGGTTTTTTTATTTTTTTAGACTAAAATGATGTAAAATTATGGCTAAAATTGAGAAACACAAGAATATCGGCAGAACTCCTAAAGCTACAGTCCAAGCTAAGAAGTCACCTTTTAAATTTTATTGGACTAAATCAAACAACCTCTTGTTGGCAGCCGGCTTAGGTCTGCTTGTCCTTGGATATATCCTTTTAGGACAGGGCAACTGGGATTCTAAAATAGCGCTGAATGTATCTCCGGTTATTCTTGTTCTTGCTTATCTTGTTGTTATTCCTCTTTCAATAATCTTTTATAAGAAGAATGACAAAGAAGAAGAAAAAGAAGTTCCGGCACAGGATCAGAAAACTCTATAACAGAAGATTTTGTCTGCCTTATCTAAAGAGCAGTTAGTCGATCTCCGGCTCCTTCTTTCAGTAGAAGGTATTGGCCCCGGGAGAGTAAGAAAGCTGCTTGCAAAGTTTAAGTCAGTTGAGAAAGTTATCTCGGCTGACTTAGTTTCTATTTCTGAAGTTGAAGGTATTAGCGAAAATCTTGCTAAAAAGATTGTCAGGGCAAGCCGTAACCGCACTGAAATTGAAGACATAGTTGAAAAAGAACAAGAAGACCTCGAAAAATATTCCGCTAAAATTATTACTATCTGGGATAAAGAATACCCTCCACTATTAAAAAAGATATATGATCCTCCCCTCTTTTTCTATAAACGCGGTGCTATTAAAGCTTCCGACGCCTATTCAATTGCAATGATCGGTACCAGAGGCCCAACTAATTATGGTAAAGTGCATGCTGATCGGCTATCCGGCGAGCTTGCAAAAGAGGGTATAACGGTTGTAAGCGGATTGGCGCGAGGTATTGATACCATTTCCCACATCGGGGCACTTAAAAACGGCGGTAGAACCATCGCTGTTATCGGGTCGGGACTTGATGTGGTTTATCCTTCTGAAAACCGAAAGCTTTATGAGGAGATTTCAGAAAAGGGAGTACTAATATCAGAGTTCCCATTTGGAACAAAACCTGATGCGATGAACTTTCCACAGAGAAACCGAATTATTTCAGGACTTTCACTTGGTATAGTTGTAATAGAGTCAGGCAAGGGAGGCGGTTCTATGCAGACTGTCTCGTATGGTTTGGATCAGGGACGTGAGATTTTTGCCTTACCGGGAAATGTCGGTGTCAGGCAATCTGAAGGGACAAATCTGCTTATTCAAAAGGGTGAAGCAAAACTGGTTACATCCGCTGAAGATATCATTGTTGAGCTTGAAATTAAACTTAAGCCGGTGCTGGGGAAGAATATACCTAAAGAGCCTGTTACTCTTGGACTATTTGAAGAGAAAATATATAATTGCCTTGATGATGGAGCAACTCATATTGATAGTATCTCAACAAATTCCGGTCTTTCTACATCAGATTGCCTTGTCCATCTCCTATCCCTGGAATTTAAAGGACTTATAAAGCAGCTCCCCGGAAAAATGTTTGCAAAACTATAACCCATTAAGTTATTTATAATATATTTAGATAAAAACAGCTTGCCTTGCTCAAATTTACCTCGATTTACAACCTGCTATTCTATGCAGCTTATCCAAGATGTGCTTTGCTTTATACATTGTTAATAGTATTTTATTTTTAAGTATAATATTGTATATTTATTGATTAAATGTATAAATAGATTGGTATGCGCGTTTTCTACGACATCGAAGATGTAAAAAAGGATTTAAATACTTACTTAACTTTGGGCACTTTTGACGGCCTTCATATTGGCCATCAACATATACTAAAAGAGGTAATTGAACGATCGAAAAAAAAATCAGGGCGCAATTTTCTGGTAACTTTTAGTCCGCATCCCCGTTTAGTGTTAAATTCAAATGCTAATCACATTAGTTTACTTACTACTACAGATGAAAAACTCAAACTGATAGAGGAATATGGAATTGAAAATGTGCTTGTAATCAATTTTACAAAAGAATTTTCTCAGATTCCCAGCGAAAGTTTTATAAAAGATTATCTCTATAAAAAAATTGGTTTTAAGGAAATAATTATCGGCCATGACCATCAATTTGGTAAAGGCAGAGAAGGTAATAGAGAGACTCTGGAAATGTTTGGCAGAGATTTGGGCTTTAGTGTAGATGCAATTGGGCCAGTTTCCGTGGGCGGTGAGACCGTAAGTAGTACAAAAGTAAGGCATGCTATAAATGATGGAAACCTTGAAAAAGCCGGAAACTTTTTAGGACGTTTCTATTCTATTGAAGGCAAAGTAATTGAAGGAGATAAAAGGGGCAGAACTTTAGGATTCCCTACAGTGAACATAGCCGTTGAAAATATTAAGTTAATGCCTAAAAATGGAATCTATGCAGGAAGAATTTTTATAGACGGTGAAAAGTATAATGGCGTTATGAGTTTGGGCGTAAGGCCGACTTTTTATAACGATGCCGTACTTTTACCTGAATTTTTTATATTTGACTTTAATAAAGATGTTTATGGCAAAGTTGTAAAAGTTGAAATAATAAAATATATTAGAGAAGAAAAAAAATACAATATTATTGATGATTTAGTCTCGCAAATACAAAAAGACGTGATAGCATCAAAAGAAATATTGTTAGAAAATAATACGCTTTTTAATTAACCCCGGTCAGTTCTGGGATTATATCGAACAAAAACAAAAGGATAGTTGTAATGACAAAAGAAGAAAAGCTCGAACTAGTAAAAAAATTCGGGAAAGACGAAAAAGACTCAGGTAAATCAGAAGTTCAGATTGCTTTGTTAACAAAGAGAATCAATGACCTTACTGCACATTTTAACGTTCACAAAAAAGATCACCATTCTCGTCGTGGCTTAATGATGATGGTTGGTAAAAGAAGAAGATTATTGGATTATCTAATTGCAAAAGATATTACAAGATATAGAGCCATTATTAAAGAATTGAATATAAGAAAGTAAGGTAAGTAATGAAGGTAGTAAAAGAAGTAGAAATCGGTGGTAAAATATTATCTCTTGAGACAGGCCGGTTTGCTAAGCAGGCAAATGGTGCTGTTATGGTTAGATATGGTGATTCAATGGTGCTTGTTACGGCAGTTGCAAAAAATGAAGCTGCTCCGGACCAAGATTTTTTCCCATTACAGGTAGAATACAGAGAAAGAACATCGGCTGCAGGTAAAATTCCCGGCGGATTTATTAAACGTGAAGGCAGACCTTCAGAAAAAGAAATTCTTTCTGCAAGAATTATCGATAGACCTATCAGACCTCTTTTCCCAAAAGATTTCAAAAATGAGACCCAAGTTATTGCTTTCGTTTTGTCTTATGACGGTGAGAATGATGCAGATATCCTCGCTGCAATAGGTGCTTCTGCTGCTTTAACTATATCTGATATTCCCTTCCTTGGACCAGTAAGTGAAGTTAGAGTCGGAAGGGTTGATGGTCAATGGATTGTTAACCCTACCTTCCAGCAGCTTCAGGTAAGTGATATGGAACTTGTTGTTGCAGGTACTGATGACTCTATTATGATGGTTGAAGGTGAAGCTAAAGAAGTCTCTGAAGAAGATCTTTTAGAAGCATTAAGTTTTGCCCATACCGAAATCAAGAAAATAGTTAAGCTTCAACTTGAGTTCCAGGAGGCAGCTGGTAAAATTAAAAGAGTAGTTGAAGAAAAAATTATTGATCCCGCTATTCTTGAAGATGTTAATAGTTTAGCTTATGATAAATTTAGAGATGTTGTTTACTCAGTTCTTTCCAAAGAAGAAAGAATAGAGAAAAATGATGAACTAAAACAAATTGTAATTACCGAATTAGCAGAAAAATACCCTGAATCTGAAAAAGTAATAGGTGAAATTCTTCATGATATGGAGAAAGATCTTATGCGTAAACGGATTTTAGAAGACGATATAAGACTTGACGGTAGAAACACCAAGCAAGTTCGTCCAATTACTGTTGAACTTGGGGTATTACCAAGGACACATGGTTCTGCTTTATTCACAAGAGGCGAAACTCAAAGTCTAACAACTGTAACTCTCGGTACTAAGAATGATGAGCAGACGGTTGAAGGCTTACTTGAAGAATATTCTAAGAAGTTTATGCTTCATTATAACTTCCCGCCTTTTAGTGTCGGCGAGGTCGGAAGAATGACCGGCGTCGGCAGACGTGAAATCGGACATGGAAATCTTGCTGAGAGAGCCCTTAAAATGGTTGCTCCGGTTGATGATAAATTCCCATACACAGTTCGTATCATTTCTGACATTTTAGAATCAAATGGTTCTTCTTCCATGGCAACAGTATGTGCCGGCTCTTTATCTCTGATGGATGCCGGTGTTCCTATGCAAAAGGCAATTGCAGGTATAGCAATGGGCCTTATAAAAGAAGATTCACAGCATAAAGTTTTAACTGATATCCTTGGAAATGAAGATCATCTTGGAGATATGGATTTCAAAGTTGCCGGAAGTGCCGAAGGTATTACCGCTTTCCAAATGGACATCAAAATTCGCGGTATTTCTTTTGAAATTATGCGCGAAGCTCTATACCAGGCAAAAGAAGGAAGAATGCACATCCTTGGTATTATGAATGACGCAATTGCTGCCCCAAGGGAAACTCTTTCTCCTTATGCACCAAGTTTACTTCAGATAAAGGTAGCTACAGATCAAATTGGTATGATTATCGGTCCTGGTGGAAAAACCATTCAGGGTATGCAGAGAATGTTCGGCGTTGAAATTAATATTGAAGATAATGGAAACGTAAATATTGCTGCTACAAACCAGGAAAATGCAGCTAAATGTAAAGAACATATCCGTAAAATGACAGTTTCCCCAGAAGTTGGAGAAATTTATGACGGTGTCATTACAAAAATTATGGATTTCGGAGCTTTCGTTGAAATTCTACCGGGTAAAGAAGGACTTTTACACATTTCTCAAATAGATACAAAGAGAGTTAATAAAGTAACTGACTATTACAAAGAGGGTGATAAAGTTACTGTTAAACTTATCAAAATTGAAAATGGTAAATTCTCACTGAGCCGCAGGGAACTATTGAAGGAAACTGAAGCTAAAAACAATGATACTGAAGAAAAAGTAAGCGTTAATTAATGCTCTTTTTAAGAAGCTCCTTTTGGGGAGCTTCTTTCCTTTATTTGAAAATAGAGGAACTATTATTTTTCTGTACTTAAATTATTAAAGATAGCAGCTGATTATTTTAAAATTTTTATTTAAAATAATTGCTATCTTATACCATAGATTTTTTTTATTTTCCCTGCTTTTACGGCAGGGGAAAAAATTAATTAAAAGAAGCCCAAAAGTGGAAAATTACTTATTATATTTTTATGTACTAACATATTCTTGTTTTATTAAGAATGATGTTCGGGAGCTGCAAGATGCTCCTATGCAGTACTCTGCTTCCGCTTTTGGCTATTTTCACATATTTATTATGAAATATATAATTTCATTAAACGAGTTTGTTCCTTATGCCAAAAGAAATAATTATAAATTCTTCCACTACGCAAACACGTGTTGCTATCACGGAAGAAGGGAACCTAGTTGACTTTTTTGTAGATTATCCTGAAAATCGCAGGATGGTCGGTGATATTTATTTAGGAAGAGTTGCCCGGGTTTTACCGGGGATTAAAGCCGCCTTTATTGATATCGGTATGAAGCACGATGCTTTTTTGCATTTTTCTGATATCGGGGAAAGTACTAAGCAATTTCAGGATATGCTTAGCGAAGATGACAAAGATATTGATATAGATGAAGATGAAGAAGCCTCAAATGGGCATCCTGCGCCCAGACCACAATATTCCCCCCCTAACCTTAAAAAGGGACAGGAAATTATCATTCAAATCACAAAAGAACCTGTAAACAATAAGGGTGTGCGTGTAAGTTCTTCGGTTTCTTTACCGGGAAGGTTTTGTGTCTTGCTGCCTTTCGATGGAAAAATAGGTATTTCAAAGAAAATATCTGATTTCAAAGAAAGGAAACGCTTAAGATCGATTGCAAGAAATATCTTGCCTAAAAACTACGGTCTTATTATCAGAACGGTTGCCAAACATCAGCCTGAAGATGCTTTAAAGGATGACATGAACAGTCTTCTTAAAACATGGCACGAGATAGAAACTACAGTAAAAAGCGAAGAACCACCTTCACTAGTTTATCAAGATCTTTCTACAACTAACAGTGTTATCAGAGATCTTTTAACAAGCGATGTCTCCAAAGTTTTTATTGATTCTAAAAAGATGTATAAGCAAATTAAAAGCTATGTTGACGTTGTACAACCCGAAATAGCTGACAAAATAGAGCTTTATAGATCCAGTGATTCAATATTTGACGGATTTAAAATTGAAGAGCAAATCAAAACCCTTATGGGGCGCAAAGTTTCCTTGCCATCTGGTGGCTATTTGATTATTGACCATACTGAAGCTATGGTTGTAATTGATGTTAACAGCGGGAGATATGCTAAAAGCAAAGAGCAGGAACTTAATTCATTAAAAACGGATCTGGAATCTGCCAGGGAAATATCAAGACAATTACGGTTAAGGGATATTGGTGGTATTATCGTAATAGATTTTATTGATCTTGAAGAAGAGAAAAACCGTAAAAAAGTATATGATGAGCTTAAAAAAGAGTTCAGAAAAGACCGGGCAAAAGTTTCTGTACTTCCAATGTCAGACTTTGGTTTAATTCAAATTACACGTCAGCGTGTAAGGCAAAATATTATGCAGGCAATGAAAGATGTATGTCCTTACTGTGCCGGTACAGGGCTGTTAACAAAGCAGTCTCATAATATTTACAATTTGGAGGAATGGCTCCGTAAATTTAAAAAAGTTTCAAAGGAACGCTCCTTAATCATAAAATGTCATCCTTCTTTTGCCCATAAGTTAAAAGAAGGTAAAATTGATTTTATTACGAAATTAAGATTTAAGTATTTTATGATTCTTAAGCTTGAAGAAGATGCTAAGATTGCCCCGGGTGAATTTTTAGCAATATCTAAAAAAGATTTAAAAGATTTAACAGAGATGGGACGATAGTAATTTCTCTTTTGTCTTCTTTTCTTGATTTAAATTTGAAATAATTCTATTTATAAAAAATTAAAGCATATAATTATGAAAAAAACAACATTTTTCGAAATCCATAAGCAGTACAACGCTAAAATGGTTGAGTTTGCAGGATATTTAATGCCGATTCAATATAATTCAATTACGGCTGAACATAAAGCTGTCAGAGAGTCCATTGGTGTATTTGATGTTTCTCATATGGGAGAGGTCTTTATTACCGGCGAAAAAGCCACTGATTTTGTACAGAATTTAACTGTAAATGATGTTACTAAATTATATCCAGGGCGTGTTCAATATTCAGCCATGTTATATCCTGATGGTGGTATTGTGGATGATCTGCTCGTTTACAAATTTACTGATACAAAGTATATGCTAGTAATAAATGCATCCAACATTGATAAAGATGTTGCCTGGATGCACGAGAACAATAAGTTTAACGTAAAAATTGACAACCAGAGTGATGAATATTCTTTATTGGCAGTTCAGGGGCCTAACTCCAAAAAAGCGGTTTCAAAAATTGTTGATAAAGAAATCAATATGGAATATTACCACTTTGTTGAAGCAAAAGTATGCGGTATTGATGCAATAGTTTCAAGAACAGGTTATACCGGAGAGCTTGGCTTTGAGATCTACTTTAAAGGTGATGAAGCAGCAGCAAAGTTAATCTGGGATAATCTTTTTGAAGCAGGTAAAGAGTTTAACATTCAACCGGTTGGGTTAGGGGCAAGAGACTCTCTAAGACTGGAAATGGGCTTTTGCTTATATGGTAACGATATTGACCAAACTACAAATCCTTTAGAAGCCGGTTTGAGCTGGATAACTAAAATAAATAAAGGTGAGTTTAATGGCAAAGACTCGTTACTCAAAGTTAAAGCTGATGGCCTAAAAAAGAAACTGGTTGCGCTGGTCTCTGATGAAAAAGCATTTCCACGTCACGGATATGATGTAAGTGTTGATGGTAAAGTAGTTGGCAAAATTACCAGTGGTACTTTTAGCCCTATGCTTGAAAAAGCTATTGCTGTAGCATATGTTGATATGCCTTATGCCAAAGAATGTAATGTAATTAACTTTTTAATACGAGGTAAGGAAGTACCGGCAAAAGTATCTTCGCTTCCTTTTATTAAAAATAATGCGATGTAAGTTGTTTTTTTTATAATAATTATTGAAACTAATGAAAATTAATGTACTCTTTTCCCCTTTGTTCGCAGATGAGTTGTATTTTACCGGAAGAACTTCTGTTGTTATTGATGTATTAAGAGCCTCATCTACTATAGTTACAGCTTTAACTAATGGTGCCAGGGAAATTATCCCCGTCGGGACGGTTGAATTTGCAGTTAAAGTTTCCGGCGGAATGTTCGGTGGTCAGACTTTATTAGGCGGTGAACGAAATACTAAAAAAATAGAAGGATTTGCTTTAGGCAATTCTCCATTGGAATATACTCCGGAAGTTGTGAATAATAAATCTATTGTATTCTTTACTACTAACGGATCCAAAGCAATTGTAAAAGCAAAATTTTCAACTAATCTTTATGTTTGCTCATTTTTGAATCTACCCTCAATAACAAGTAAAATTGCAGGGATGAACCAGGATGTAGTAATTATATGTTCAGGCAGGGCAAATAACTTCTCTTTAGAAGATTCAGTTTGCGCAGGCAGACTTGTAGCAGAATTACTTAAGTTGAATGAAAATGCTGAGCTGACTGAAACAGCCTCTGCTGCAGTGTCTTTAAATAAATCATATGGTAAAACCATAAGTAAAATGTTAGCCCAAACGGAACACGGAAAACTTCTGCTTGAAAATGGATTTGCTGATGATGTAAAATACTGTTCAAAGTACGGTACTTTGGAAGCTGTTCCGGCTTTTAATTCCGGCGTAATTAAACTTTTATAATTATTTTTATAATTAAGTAAAAGAGAGTTGTGTGAAAAGGAAAGCAAAAGAAAAACCGGCCGCCGTTAAAAAACAGCAAGAGCTTCTTACTCTTGAGAAAAAGAAAAAAATTGTTGGTCTGCTGCTTATGGCAGCAGCTATTATTCTTTTTCTTAGCATTGTTACTTTTAATCAGCAGGATAGTAATATCGGCTTGTTAAATAATGCTAATGTAAAAATTGAAAACTGGATAGGTTCAGCAGGCGCAGTAATTTCTTCTTTCTTTATTTACAATGTCTTGGGCTATTTCTCTCTGGCTTTCCCATTTATCATTTTCTTTTGGGGGCTTGCGTATCTTGTAAAAATTAATATGCGAAGAATTTTTACAATTTTCAATCTCTTGCTTGCAGGCGGACTAATACTTGCATCCTTCTTTGGGTCTCTAAATGCTTACTACAATTCCACAAATCCAATGTACGAGTCATATTTGTTCTCCGGAGCGGTGGGCAATTTTATTGGCAAGTTATCTTTTGGGCTGTTCAAGCTTGTCGGGTGTATAATTGTATATTTTGTAATGTTTATAGCGTTAATGGTAATTGCTTTTGATTTCAAAATAGAGCAAGTTTTGATAGGGATGAAAAATTTGGCCCTAAGGAGTAAAGATAAAATTAGTGATACTCTGGCATTGCCTGAAGATGAAAGTGCTTCCGATAACTTGAAAAAGGTTAAATCATTAAGGCAGGGGAAAGGCGAAAAAGTACTTCCCCAGAGCGGTTCCAAAGATAAGAAAGAATTTTTAACCGCTGATGATTTAATGCAGGTAGAAGAGGCCGAGCAGACTAAAATCCGGATAAAAAGACGGGATAATGAAGCGGAAAAATCTGAAATGATTCCGGCAGCTAAAGAAAAAAAGAAAAAGGGAAACAGGGAAAAAGAAGAAAATAGTGAGAATACTCAGACTCCAGCTGCTAAAGACGCTGAGCAAAAAGAAGAAAATTCCGGGCAAAGAGATGGGAACGAACTTCCTCCTGAGGAATTCCCCGCTGATTTACCAGATCCTTGGGAAGAAAATATAAATTATGAGCCATTGAGTCTGGATTTACTTGAGCCGCAGGAAGAAGAAAACTACAAGGTAGCTGAAGAAGAGTTGACACACAATGCTCAACTACTTAAAGAAAAGCTAAAGAGATTTAACATTGATATTACCGATATAGATGTTACTCCTGGTCCGGTTGTTACCTTGTATGAAATAGTACCTGCTCCGGGTGTTAAAATAAGTCAAATAGTAAGTCTTGAGCATGATATAGCTTTGGCGCTTGCCGCCAGAGGATTAAGAATAATTGCCCCAATACCGGGTAAAAGTGCAATAGGAGTAGAAATTCCTAATGCAGTTTCTACAATTGTTAGAGCAAGCTCTGTGTTAAATAAAATTAGGGAATCCAAATTTGAGCTGCCAATTGCACTTGGTAAGCAAATAAACGGGGAAGTATATATAACAGATCTGGCAAAAATGCCTCATTTGTTAATAGCAGGGTCAACGGGCTCGGGTAAAAGTGTTGGTATAAATATGATTATTGCCAGCCTTTTATATTCTAAGCATCCTTCTGAGGTCAAGTTTATGATGATTGATCCTAAGAAAATAGAGTTATCTTTCTACAAAAAACTTAGACGGCATTACCTGGCTATATCACCTGACCTGAATGAAGATATCGTCACTATTCCCCAAAATGCAGTGCTTTTATTAAAGTCGGTTGAGTTTGAAATGGAATTCCGATATGATAAACTGGCAAAAGCAGGAGTAAGAAATATTGTTGAATACAATAAGAAAGTAGCCGATCCTGCCAAGAGGCCAAAAGATACTGATACCATGAAGCATCATTTCCTACCGTATCTTGTTGTAATTATTGATGAGCTTGCTGATCTTATGATTACAGCCGGCAAAGAGGTTGAAGAACCTATAACAAGGCTTGCTCAACTTGCAAGAGCCGTCGGTATTCACTTAGTAGTTGCTACACAAAGGCCGTCAGTTAATGTTATTACAGGTGTAATTAAAGCAAATTTCTCTGCCCGTGTCGGTTATCAGGTTGCTACAAAAATTGATTCAAGAACGATATTAGACCGAAATGGTGCAGAGCAGCTGTTAGGCAAAGGCGATATGCTCTTTTTGCCATCTGATCAGCCAAAGCCGATTAGAATTCAAAATGCTTTTATCTCAACAGATGAAGTTGAAAAAATAACAGAGATCATTAAAAATCAACCGGCATTTTCAAAACCATATTATTTGCCCTCCTTGTATGATAAAAAGAAAAATGATGCAAAAGGGGGATTCCTCGGTGAATTGGACCCAATGTTCGAAGATGCGGCACGTGTTTTAGTCCGAAGCCAAAAGGGCTCAGTCTCTTTGTTACAGAGAAGACTTAAACTTGGATATTCCAGGGCGGCCAGAATTGTTGACCAACTTGAAGAAGCAGGGATTGTCGGGCCTAATAACGGAAGCAGTGCCAGAGAAGTAATTGTGGAAAATGAAGAGCAGTTAGAAACGATTATCAGATCACTCTAATTATTACTAAAGATTTTAATAAAATGCGGTTATAATCACAAAACTTGTTATAATTAACAATAATGCTGCAAAACTTAATGCAAAAATGCGGTTTTTTGTGCGTACTTTTTTTTCTTCTTTTTGATGACTTTGCCAATCCCCACTTTCAACAGACCACTTATTCCCATTCGGTAAATAATAATTCATTTTATCTTTCTCGTAATTCTCAATTTTCATAGGCCAAATATTATGCCGTAAACAAAGCGAACAAATATACAATCATTATCGAAAAATTCAAAGGAATATTTAGTTATTATAAAGTAAAAATTACAAAAAATAAAAACAAATAAGTAGTTTTTACAATATTACCATGTAAAAATATTACCAAAATAAAGTGACACATTTAACATAATATAATATAATAATTGATTTCAAAGTAAAAAAACCGTATTTATATTATACAATCTATAATTTTTTTTCGGAGGACATATGCAAAAAATAATTTACTGTGTGTTTTTGTTTCTTATTCTAATTAGGCCTGCATATTCACAATTTAACGACAGATTTGACTATATTGATGATAAAGATATCAGCAATTATGTTAAACCGTTTGTTACTTCATTAGGTGTAGCATTTAACTCATCGGCTACTCATTCTGCACAAGTCAATGACCTTTGGGGAGTTTCATTCGGAGTATACGCAATGTATATTATGATACCGGAGAGTCAGCGTACTTTTACCCCAAGCCTACCGTCCAATTATGATAATTCACAAAAGACAGCAACTATATACGGCAATAAAGGAATTGCTTATGAAGGACCTGGAGGCTATAAAATATATCCACCGGGATTAAATCAAACTTCTATTCCTGCCGGGATGCCTCAATTGGGTGTCTCTTTTATGAATACACAAGTTCTTTTAAGATATTTCCCTGAAACGAAAATAAGTGACGATAAAAAAATAAATTTCTTTGGTATAGGGCTAAAACATCAAATTGACCAATATTTCTTAGTAATGCCTGTTGATTTAGCTGTGCAATTTTTATACAACAAAATTGAAATTACTAATTTGATGAAGTTGAATACGTGGGCATTAAATGTTCAGGCCAGTAAACAATTCGGCATAGCGGAATTATATAGTGCGCTACAGCTTGAATCAAGCAAGGTTGATATTAATTATACTTACAAAGGAGATCTTGGGAACTTAGATAAAAAAATTAACGCTAGTATTAAGGGTGATGACACTTTTAGATTTATTCTTGGGGGTGCCTTAAACTTAGCTTTTTTTACAATAAATGTTGATGTTAACATTGCTTCTCAAATTGCTTTAACATCAGGCTTAACTTTTTCATTCTAAAGGAGAAAAAATGAAAAAAATATTAGTTAAAATCGGACTCGTTTGCGGCATAATCGTTTTATTTTTTGCAGGCAGCTGTAATGAGATTAATAAATTGCCTCTTAACATGCCTATTTCCATTCCTTTTAACAAAACCGGCAACAATCAGCAAGTAAGTGAATCTAAAAACTATTGTCTGGATTCCAGCCAAACTTATCGTGATTATAAGGATAGGCTTAAAAAACTGAGCTTTGCCAAAGCTACGTGGAGAACAACGTCAATTAAAACAAATGGCGCTATAGATACAATCGGTACTATTACCGGTGACATTACTATTTCACTTAAATCAGGAACAAGGACTTTATTCACGTATACCTTAACAAACATAAAACCTGCTACATTTATAAAGAACCCCTGGGCTATTGCTCTTACACAAGCAGAAATTCAGGCTATTACTACGCTTATTGGCGATCCATCCAGCAGGTGTTTTACTGGTGTGATTACAGTTAATATAACATCCTCAACAACTCCACCATACGAACTGGTTGGTTACTTAGATCTGTTGTTTGAAGGTGAAGCTGAAATATAAGTAAATTCACTTAAATATAAATATTTATTGATCCCTAAGCATTTGATGTTTAGGGATTTTTTATTACTCCTATATATTAGAAGTGGTGATATTATAAGGTCTAGTTTTAAAATATATCAACACCAAAATTAAGCAGAACTATTATTGCTGTAATTCATCTCTTCTGTTTATCTTGATGTTTATAATGTAAGTTCTTATATTCAACAATATGAAAAATTCTGCATTATATATACATATTCCATTTTGTGAACAGAAATGCATCTATTGCGATTTTTATTCCATTATTACCAAAAATAAAATTGATGGGTACCTTGAAACACTACTGATTGAGATGAATTATTATTCCGGTTTACTTCGCGATACGCATATTTTCAGTTCAATTTTTTTTGGCGGGGGTACCCCTTCTCTGATGTCACCTTCATATATATCTAAGATAATAACAACGGCCAAAGAACTGTTTAACTTTACAGATGACGTAGAAATAACCTTGGAAACTAACCCCGGTACTGTTAACAAAGAAAAGCTTGTTGCTCTTTATGAGATAGGAGTAAACCGTCTAAGCATTGGTATTCAATCTTTTTATGAAGATGATCTAAAATTTTTAACAAGAATCCACAGCAGCCAGGCAGCAAGGCAGACTGTCTTTAATGCAGTTGAAGCCGGCTTTAATAATATAAATATTGATTTAATCTTTAATTTACCAAAGCAGACTAAAGAAAAATGGTTTTATAATTTGATAGAAGCTGCTAAGCTTCCCGTAACTCATATTTCTGCTTACAGCTTAATTCTTGAGCCGGGTACAATTTTGAATAAAATGGTAATTGATAATAAAGTTAAAATTGAGGATGCTGATTTTGATGCGGATTTGTATTTAATAACCATAGAATATTTAACAAGCAAAGGTTTTAAACAATATGAAGTATCTAACTTTGCTTTACCTGGTTATGAATGCAGGCATAATAATGCCTACTGGCAGTATCATGATTATCTTGGTCTGGGTACCTATTCCCATTCTTTTATAAATAATGAAAGATGGAAAAATCTTTCCGCTCTGAGTTTATATTCAGCCGCAATTGAAGCAAAGGGAAACGCTAAGATAAATATTGAAAAGATAACAGATGATGAAGCCGTAAATGAATATATAATGTTAGCCTTAAGAAGCAGTGGGATTGATATAATTGAATTGGTGGAAATGTTTGGCGATAACTGGCTAAACAGAAACGAAAAATATTTAGAAGTCATAAGAGCCGGGGGATTTATTTTATATAAGGAAAACCGGATATCACTAACCAAAAAAGGATATGCGGTTTGCGATGAAATCCTTGTCAATTTTAAGTAAGTTGTATCTATGACAAATATAATGAAACTTTTATCCTTCCTTGTGGTTATTCCGTGCATTGCTTTTGCACAATTGGGAGATTATGCTTTTACACAACTAAAGGGTGAGGATGGGTTATCACAGACTACAATTCTAAACATTACACAAGATTACAAAGGCTTCATGTGGTTCGGTACCGGAAACGGACTAAATAAATATGATGGTTGCAATTTTACTATTTATAATAATATTCCCAATGATTCAACTTCGCTTTCAAATAATTCTGTTACTACATTTTATGAAGATAAACAGAGAAATTTTTGGGTGGGGACATCAGATGGGTATTTAAATAAATTTGACAGAGCTAAGGATAATTTTGTTAGAATAAATATTGCGGGGCTTGTTCAGGCTCCGACTATCGCAGAAGAAAATTATTATGATTATCCAATCGTTTTCTCAAGGAATACTGTCGGCGCTATTACGTTTATAACAGAAGACAATTATGGGAATCTGTGGCTGGGGACCTGGGGTAGAGGAGTTATTATTTATAACAAGGCTACAAAAAAAGTTACTGCCTATCAGCATCAAATAAATAATAATGGTGGGCTTAGCTACAACAGAGTAAGCAAAATTCTTATTGACGGCTCAACAGTTTGGATAGCTACACTTGGCGGAGGCTTAAATAGAATTGTCAATTATAAGGGGAATTGTAATAATTTGTACTTTGAGCATTTCCTTCCTATAAGTGATAAATCTTTTTCTATCACAGGGAAAAGGGTGATGGCTTTATATAAGGATAGGGCCGGGAATATATGGGCGGGATGCTATGATGGCGGACTAAATAGAATAAATAAAAACAATAAAGACTTTTCGCTGGATAAAGTGAAATTTCTTAACCTGAAAAACGGGTATTTTACTTCTATAAATAGTAAAAGCATTATGTCTATTCTGGAAGATAACGAGGGGTATATTTGGGCAGGAACTTTTGGCAGCGGACTCTATAGGGTAGATCCTAATTCCGGAGCGGCTGTAAACTTTAAAAGTATTCCCGGTGATAGTAAAACCCTTGCAGATAATGACATCCTTTCTTTATATCAGGATAGAGGGAATATTATTTGGGCAGGGACCCATCTGGGAGAAGGTCTTAATAAAATTCAAAGGAAAAAGAATAAGTTTTATTTATTAAAAGACATTCTGCCTTTTAGCAAGCAACCGGTTGATGATGTTGTGTGGGCAGTGTTTGATGACGGGGAGGGCAAAATCTATGTAGGAACTTATCGCAGCGGGATTCAAATTTATGATGAAAAGAAAAAGACTCTTAGTAGTATAAAAGCAGGCTCAGGTCAAAGGAATCTTTCTGATAACCATATAAGATCGTTTGCAAAGGATAATTATGGAAATTTATGGGTGGGTACATATAATGGCGGTCTGAACAAAATTAATCTAAAGACCGGTATCATAGATAAATATCTCCATAATCCTTTAGATAAAAACAGCATTGGCGGGAATCAAATATTATCAATCTATATCGATAAAAAGAACACAGTCTGGATAGCAAGTTTTGGGGGAGGGCTTAACTCTTTTTCACTTAATAACTCAGATAGGAAAATTGTTTTTAAAAAATATTTGAATAACCCTTCTGATCAGAAATCCTTAAGTGATAACAGGGTCTATTCCATTCTGGAAGCTAAGGACGGGACCTTCTGGGTCGGTACATTTGGAGGAGGACTAAACAGGCTGAATAAGGACGGGACCTTTAGCAGATTCAGCAATAATCCATCAAATTCAAGAAGTTTAGGCAGCGATAAGGTTATCTCTATTTTTGAAGATTCCAAAAATAATTTATGGGTCGGAACATATGGTGGAGGCCTCAATAGACTGGATAAAAACACCGGTAGCTTCTATAGGTATTCCCCCAGTAATCTTTTAGAGAGTGATGTAATATACGGCATACTGGAAGATGAGAAGAGAAACATATGGGTCAGCACAAACAATGGTATATATAAGCTAAATATAATCACTAATGCTGTCTTGCACTTTGACATAAAAGATGGTTTACTAAGCAGAGAATTCAGTGGTGGTGCATATTTCAAATCAACAAGCGGCCGGATGTATTTTGGCGGTATTAAAGGAGTTAATTATTTTTCTCCCAATGAGATTGTAATAAATACGCATATCCCGCAGATAGTTATTTCGTCAATTAAAGTATTTGGGAAACCTGTACAGGGTGAGAAAGATATTATAACGTTGAATTATAATGAGAATTATCTAAATATTGAATTTGCCGCACTGGACTATTCAAATCCTAATGACAACCGGTATATGTATAAATTAGAAGGACTTGATAACAACTGGCAGACATCACCCGCTTCTATTAGAACTGCTATATATACAAATCTTTCTCCCGGAGAATATGTTTTTAGAGTTATCGGTTCCAATAACGATGAGGTCTGGAACAAGAATGGAATTTCAATAAAGATTATTATCCTTACTCCTTTTTATCAAAAATGGTGGTTTATTCTTACTGTTTTCTTGCTATTGTCAGGACTGGCTGGTTCTGCTTATACCATAAGAGTTAAGAATATGCTTGCCATAGAGAAACTAAAAGCTAAGTTGTCAGCCGATCTTCATGATAGCATTGGTTCGGGTTTAACAGAAATATCGATATTAAGTGAACTGACTGCTGCGCAGGTAAATAATAGCTCTTATGATGCTTCGGGTAATTTAAATACTATCAGCGAAAAGGCAAGGTATTTAATTGATAATATGAGTGATATTGTCTGGGTGGTTAATCCAAAGCGTGACTCTCTTAATGACCTCATTTTAAGATTAAAGGATTATTATGCTGATTTGCTATCCGTTATGAACATTTCCTTTAAAACAAATTATTCTGAAGATATTGAAGAATTTAAATTATCAATGGAGTATAAGCAAAACCTCTATCTGCTATTAAAGGAAGCAATCAATAATGCAATTAAACACAGTGAATGTAAAAGAATTACGCTTGACGTCTTAAACGATGGTAAATATCTGGAAATACTATTGTCTGATGATGGAAAGGGCTATAACACTAAGGAATTATCATTAGGGAATGGATTGATAAATATAGAGAAAAGAGCCAAAATAATTGGAGCCCAGGTTGTGATTTCATCTGAAATGGGGAAAGGGACAAAGATACTATTTAAAGGCCGCATTGGTAATGTCTCTAAGTTTAAAGCTTTACTTAAAAAGCCATAAAAACTTCGGAAATCATAAAGTTATATGAATAAATTTAGTACTTTGCAAATGCGGGAATTATAAATATTTTTATAATTAAAGAAATTAAAATATACAAAATGATAAATACTATAATAGTTGAAGATAATAATACTATAAGAGACGGATTAGCTGCGCTTATTAATGGGACCCCCGGTTATTCTTGCATTGGCTCGTATTCAAATTGCGAAAAATTTCTGGAATATTTAGATGAAAAAAATGTTGATGTCGTTTTGATGGATATTGGCTTACCGGGTATGAATGGTATTGAGGGTGTTAAACTGGCAAAGCAAATAAACCCCGACCTAAATATATTAATGCTTACTGTGTATGAAGAAAGTGAAACTGTATTTGAAGCATTATGCGCCGGTGCATGCGGGTATTTAGTAAAGAAAACACCTCCTGCAAGATTGATTGAGGCTATAAAAGAGATATATGAGGGCGGAGCCCCCATGAGCAGTAGAATTGCAAGAAAGGTAATAACAACATTTAGGCAATTCGGTCCGTCAACTCCAGAATATCCACAGTACGATTTAACACATAGGGAAAAAGAAGTTTTAAATTCATTGGGGGAAGGGAATAATTATCAGCAAATAGCTGATGCCTTATTTATCAGTGTAGATACTGTAAGGCACCATATAAGAAATATATATAAAAAACTGCATGTACATTCTCAATCCGAAGCCGTTGCAAAAGCAATCCGTAAGGGATTGATATAACAGTTTAGATTAGCTCATTCATCAATTTTTACTTCCAGAGAAATTATGCTATAACCCTTTATTGACTCATAGGCAGCATAAGTAACACCGGTTAAAACAGCCAGCATCCCTAATAAAAAGACAACAGCAATTGTACCTTCTAAATTTTCTTTTGAAAAGAATTCTATCCCAATTGTCAGGGAGGTCAGCACAAATAGAGCAACTGCTATTGTATAGCAAACTACGGCATTTCTTACCAGCCGGGATCTAAAGACTAAGTGTTTTAACTGAATATTTATACTTCCCAATCTCACATTCTCATCATAACTAAACTCACGGACACCGGCTTTTGAGAATAATCTTCTTCTTTCTTCATTAAGCAGGCGAACCCGGTTAACAACAATAGAATACTTGTTGTTCATACCAAGAATCAGCAAACCGCATGCGGAAATCATTATTCCCGGGGCGAGCATTGCTTGTATAACATTTACTATAGTAATCTGATCCATAATCCTATCAATATTTATTCAAAAATAAAAAATAAATTTACCAAATCACAGCAGGCTTATCAAAGTAAAAATAATAACAATAGAGAATAAAAAAACCCCTCAGAAGAGAGGGGCTTTTTATAAAAATTAGTAAACTAAAAATCTGCGCCGAGCGAGAAGTAATATTTCGGTACGGAGAATCCTCTTAAATCATAAGACCAGGCAACATCAAACCTAACTAAGAAGTAAAGGAAAAATACCCTTGCGCCTACACCGGTACCCATAAGCATATCTTTTGAGACTATTTTACCATCGCTATTTTTTCCAAAAAGCTGCAAGCTTTTATCTCTGGTCCAGGCAGTACCCATATCAAGAAAGACATTCCCTAAAATATTACTGAAAAATAGCGGCAGCCCGCCAGTAACTAAATACCTAATAAACGGGAATCTAAGTTCCATGTTCATCAAAGTATAACGCGTTCCAATCTTCTGGGCATAGTCATATCCTCTTAGAGGCAATGCGGCAGTAAGGAATGCAAAATCGGAAGCAGTGGTCAGGGGTATATCAACAGTGGCAAATTTTCTGTTTATCCAATTTTCAATTCCGCCAATATAAAACCTTTGAGGATTTTTACCATTTGAAACACCGCCTGCAATCCTAAAAGCAAATGAGTAATCGTAAAAGAATCTAAAATAAGTACGATAATCGCCTAATAACGAATAAAAAGCGAAATCCTTACCCGTAAAGCCGGGATTACCCATTACGTCAAATCTATATCTTGTTCCTTCAATTGGCGCTGTATATCCCCATAGTATATTATCATGAATGAAGCTGACAGTCGGGATAACATAATGAACTTTTTCACTTGGTACACTTGAATCACTTAGGTCATCTTTAGATACGTTCAAATAACTGATACCCGCATCAAATCTGTAGAATTTATTTAAAGGATAACTCATAGAGAAAACAGCACCATAGTTTCTGAATCTGAATAAGTCATCATTATAGCCAACAGAGAGGTAAACAAAACGGGCTGTGTGAAATCCTTCAATCCCATAATCAATTCGGTTAGGCAGGTAATAGTAGGCAAGCCCGTAATCACTGTTTTTTAAATCTATTTGAAGACTGGTTACTCCTATTAACCTATGGTTCCCAAGCATATCACTAAAAGAAAGGACGGTTGTCCCTTCCAAGCCATATAGGGAAGAGTAGCCTGCATTGGCATAGACAATATCAGGTGAAAAAGTGACTTTATATTTATGTACAACGAAATCACCTTTCTTGTCTAAGTTATCAGAGAGTTTAAATTTAGTAGTGTCTTCTTTTATTTCTTTAAAAAATTTATTATTCTCAGAACCAAAAATATAGTTAGATAGATTAAGCTGAACTGAATCACCGTAAACTTTTGAAGTGTCAACTACAGTCCCGGTGTATATCTGGAAATTATTTGCTAATTTGCTTGTGTCAACAGCCGTCATTGTAGGTATATTGACTGGTACAACCGTATTCTGTTTTTTAAGCTGATTTACATATAAAGTATTGGAAAGAGAATTAGTATCCAGTTTTACATCAAATGGATTGTTCAACACAAAGATATCAAAAGCGGACTCATGCATAGAAGTAAAAGCCATTTTCTTACTATCTTTAGATAAAGAGAGCTGAAATAATCCGCTGAGCGAGTTCGTAATCGGAATTACTGTTGAATCACCTTTGCTTTCCAGGCTTTTCCTATAAATATTATTTATACCGTTTGCATCGCTAATAAATAATAACTGCTTGCCGTCATAAGATACAACCGGACAAGTCTTCTCGCTCCCGGGTAAATTTGTAACCCTGTTAATTTTACGAGTGTTAATGTCAATATTATATATATCGGTCTGGGAATAGTCAGTTTTATAAATTTTAAATGAATCAGCAGGGGCAGACAAGACGTCCATTCTATCTGAAACAAAATAAATCAATTTACTGTCTGCTGACCAAGCCGGATCAGAATCGGTAAATATATCATTAGTAAGATTTGTAATCGTTTTTGATTCAAAATTATAAATATAAACATCTGACTGGGATGCGTCATGCCCAATAAATGCTAAGTATTTGCCATCGGGGGACCATGAAACACTTTTTATTCCATCCATCTTGAGAGGTAGAACTTCATTGTCTTTGCTTTCAACATCAATTATATAGATAACATCATAGCCGCTGCTTTTAGCTGAGAGTACAATTTTTTTGCCGTCAGGAGACCAAGAGATACCCGGAGTAATAATATTTAATTCTTCAAAATCACTCGACCTGCTGCCCTTGACCAAACGCTTAATTATTTTTCCATCCAGTGCACTCATTAAATAAAGATCAAAGAAAAAGTTTCTGTTAGTTAAGAAAGCAATTTTATCACCTTGAGGTGAAATTGCAGGGCTTGTATTATAGAACCCTCCGTCTTTCTTATGGTCAGTTAATTTCTTTGAAAAATCTTCAGGCTCTTTCCTAATTGCCACATCAGGCCAGTATTTTTGCTTTATGTCTTTTTTCCACTTGGCGTTAAGTTCCTCAACGGTAAGCCCGATTGATTCTTTAAAACCTAATTCAAAATTGCCGGATCCTTTTATTTTGTTTACCAGCTCGCTTATTTTTTCTTTACCATATTTAGTAGCTATATAATAGAAAACAGACTGACCGCCTCTATAAGCGAAATAACCATCAAGCCTGTTAATATCCGGTAAATATTCACTAATTGCAGCATCTCTGATGTACATATCTGTTTTAATATCCCAGCCGAGAGACTGGTATTCTGCCATTCCTTCATTAAACCACAAAGGGAGATTCAACTGAATATTATTTGAGATAATGTTTTGAGCTGTCCCTCCAAAGAAAAGGTCGTTCATTACTGCATGCGTCAATTCATGGTGGATTAAATGTCTGAATTCCTTGTAAGAGCCCATAAATTGAATAACAACACGATTTTTAAATAACTCAGTAAATCCCTCAATTCCTTCCGTCAGGTATTCATCAGTAACGTTGGTTTCCTGAAAGTCGTTTGTGGAGTTATATACTAAAATGCTGATACGGTTATTAATTTTATATTTAAAGCTGTTTTGTAGGGAAACTAAAGCTGCTTCGGCAGCATTTGCTGTAAACTCAGCAAGATGAGAACCCTGCTGAGAAAAATAAATATCAAAATGTGCTGTCTGTATATAATACCAAGTGAAATCCTTATACTGAACTTTATTCTGTCCAAATTGTGCCAACACACTAATATTTAACAAACATAAAAAAGAAAACAAAAAAAATAATTTTTTCATATTCACACCTGCTTAGTCAATAATAATGAAATCCAGCTCAGACCTTTCCTGGTCTACTCTGATCAATTTTACGGAAATTCTGTCTCCTAATCTATACTGTTTTTTCGTACGTCGTCCTGTCAGTGCATATTTCTTAATATCATAAATATAATAATCATCATCTAAGTCTCGCATTTTAACTAATCCTTCCGCAAGGATATCTGTAATCTTGACGAATAATCCGAAAGCCGCAACACCAGAAATAATAGCTTTAAACTCTTCGCCTTTAAATTCTTTTAAGTACTCAACCTGCTTTTGCTTAACCGAAAGTCTTTCGGCATCCACTGCAGATCTTTCCGTAACGGAAAGGTGATCAGACATATCTTCTAAATCTTTATATGTATATAGGGCTTTTCTCTTTTTCCCTGAATAATGATCCAGCATTCTGTGTACAAGCAAATCAGAGTACCTTCTTATTGGGGAAGTGAAATGAGTATAATATTTAAAACCGAGCCCGTAGTGCCCAATATTGTCAGCAGAATAAACTGCCTTTGACATAGACCTGATGGCAAGCTCGTTAATAACGGCTTCCTCTTCACTTCCTTTTATTTCGTCCATCAGTTTTTGCCATAGGTTAATCTTGGCTTTAACTGACGGTGTAAAACTATAGCCTAAAGATTTAACAAATTTTGAAAATTCTGCTAGCTTTTCTGTATCAGGCAAATCATGGATCCTGTAAATAAAAGGTTTAGCTTCACCGGCAGAAGGTACTGCAATGTGTTTAGCTACAATCTTGTTGGCGAGCAGCATATACTCCTCAACAAGCATATTGCTGTCCTTGATTTCCTTTTTAATTACATGGATCGGCTTACCCGTTTCATCAAGATCAAATTTTACTTCAGTTGTATAAAAATCTATACTTCCTTCTGTAATTCTTTTTTTGCGCAGTGTTTTTGCAATTTTATTTAACAGAGCCAGCTCATTAGTAAAATCGCCATTTCCGTTTTCAATAATGCTCTGAGCTTCCTCATAGGTAAATCTTCTTTTACTATTAATAATTGATTTACCTATCTTATAATTCTCAACCTTACCACGTTTGGTAAGTTCCATAATTACCGAATATGTTAATCGATTTTGATTTGGGACAAGAGAACATATACCATTTGATAATACTTCAGGAAGCATAGGTATCACTTTGCCAACAAGATATACACTGTTACCGCGTGTTAATGCTTCTTTATCTAAATTTGTTCCTCTTTGTACATAATGGCTTACGTCAGCAATATGAACTCCAATTGAAAGATTGCCGTTCGCAAGTTCTTCAATTGAAAGAGCATCATCAAAGTCCTTAGCATCTTCGGGATCAATAGTAAAAACATTCTTATCTCTGAAATCTATTCTTTTTTTAATTTCTTCTAAAGGTATTTCAGAAGTTAGTATTTCTGCCTCCCTTAAAACCTGATCCGGAAACTGTTCCTTTAAGTTGAATTCCTTAGCGAGGATAGCAGAACGGACATCAGTAGTACTTCCTTTCCCAAAGACCTCCAGAATATCTCCTTGAGGGACTTGCTTGGGGTTATCCCATATAATATTACCGACCACTACTTTATCGCCGACTTTTGCATCACGCAATTCACCTTTTATAAGTATATCTCTGTCGGCAAACTGTTCGTCCGGTTCAACAAAGTAGAAATCATTTACTTTTATCAGAGTACCTGCAATTTCGCTTCTCTTTCTTTTAACTATACCTACAATCTGCCCTTCAAGGTTTTTCCCTTTTTGCTTTGCAAACAAAGATACCTCAACTGTGTCTCCGTCAAATGCAGTGGCAAGATGCCGTTCGGCAATAAAAATGTCATTCATTTTTTTATCTTTAACGGTAATAAAACCGTAACCACCTTGAGTTATGCTTAATTTGCCAACAAGTTTATTGGTTGTAATGGGGGAACTGAGTTTATATCGTTTGCCTGTCTTACTTAAAAATCCCTCTTCAGAAAGTTTATGTATAGCAGCTTTTACAGAGCTGTATTCATAATCTTCAAAAAGGTTTAACTTTACGGCAACATCTTTACTCCGGAAAGAAGATGAAGGGTATTTTTTAAATAATGCTATTATTTCTTTTTTCATTTTATCCTAAAATTCAAATTTATATTTTAGACCAAACTCATTTATCATTTCGTTAGAAATACCGGTTTCGTTAAAAGATTCTTTTCTCTCAATTCTGATTAAGAGCTCTTCAACAATTGGGTATTCAATTTTTATGTTAGCCTGGCTTATGTCCTGAAAGACCTGAGTTGATCCGCCTATTGTATAACGGAACTTCTTAATTCTGCCGGAAAGATTAAACTTTGTAGCCGAGCCTACCTGCCTAAGCTCTACACTCTTAACGTAATCGCCGGCATATCGGTTTAGAAATCCACCCAAGACGGAACCGGCCATAGAGGTCGCCGTACTGGAAAGCTGCCCGGTAGCCGCACTTTTTTCTGATTGGGTAAGATCAGCGGTAAATTTACCTGTCACAATAAACATTAATGCATCTGAAGCGTCCTTAGTCTGGTCAATTACATCATTGTTGATGTTGTTGATTCCATAGTAAACTGCAAAATTATTCTGCTTATTAATAAAACTCTGGTCAAGCTCCGATAATGGCCCTTTGATTTTTAGCTTTACAGCTACCTGTGTTTCGTTTGAAGAAGAAGTGGAATCAGAGGAATAATAATAATCCTTATATGTTGCCACAATATCTAAATAAGGGTTCTTAACATCTCCTTCAAATTTTATTGAACCTAAGGCAGTAAAAGTTTTAAGGAATTCAAGTGTTGAGCCTTCAAGCAGTGTAAACTCACCCTGCGCATCCTGTCTCCCATTGATGCTCTGGTAAGTTATATTTCCCTTCAAAACTGCGGTCATAGCCTGGTTGAGCTCTTTGCTTAAAACAAAATGTGCTGTCGCTTCATTTTCAATTGACAATTCAATTAGGTAGTTGAAAGGAGACTTCTGCTTGCCTGACTGTTTAACCTGACTTGTTTCTTCCTGGCCTCTGGCCATTTGAATTAAACTATCAAAATCCGCTTTTTTAGCAGCAATCTTAGATGTATCTTGTTTGTACTTGTACATGAATGCAGTGTTGCTATTTTTGTAAATCGAAGGTGATGGCGGAATAGTAACATTTGCAGTCTTAACTATAATAGGAGCCTTCAGGTAAGTAGCATTATTGTCTACAGTCAGTTCAATATTACCTTTTGTCCCTATCACTAAATCGCCATAGGCACCTATAGTTCCGTTTCTGCTTTCATTACCCAGAATCTTTAGAATGCCGGAAACTTTAAAATCGCTTGACTGCATCTCAAATCCTTTAAGGCCTGCCTGCCCGCTTATGGATATTTTACCTCCGCCCACTGTACCCGGAATGTTTTCTAAAACTAAAGTATTTATGGAAAGTGTGTTCTCGTTTATCTTCGCATCCAAGCCGACCAGGTATTCAAGATTATTAGCTTCGGCAAGGAAACCTGCATTCTGTAATTTTACGTAACCAACGGGAATTAAATTGTCATAAGTCCCTGAAATTTTTAGATTAGCAGAGAACAAACCTTTTAGCTTTTTAATTTGGGGTACTAAATTCCCCAGAGCAGCAAGATTAAAGCTATCTGCTTTTACTTCTACATTTATTTCCTTCCCTTTAGGTGCCAAGTCACTGGCTCCGTATAGAGATAGGCTCATTGGAAGTAATGCAGTCATTGATAATGCAGGCATGGTTTTGTTTATGGTTGAGTCAACAAATTTAATATTAGCAGTTAAATTCTGGTTACTATAATTAATCGAAGAAGTAAAATCGCCGAATTTGTGGCCTTTATAGACAAGGTTGGAAATATTGCAATTCATCAGTATTACAGGAGAGGTCGATTTTCCTGTTAATCTGGTGTCCAGATTAAGTTTAGCTTCAGCATAGTTATCAGGTTTTAGCTGTAAGATGTCTTTGCTTAATATTCCGAGATCTAAGTTATTAATATTTAATTTTAGATCATTCTCGCCTTTTTGGGAAAATATTCCATTAAGCTTAATATTACCGGCCGCATTCCCAACAACAAAATTTTTAATTAAAATCTGTTCTTTTGCATATGCTAATTCAATTCTGCTCTTGTTGTATAAATTTAGTTTCTCATACTTTACGTTTAGAGTGTCAATCATTAGATTTACAGAGTCATTTGCCAGGTTGAAGTTACCTTTTAGTCGTGCAGAGGCATAGTTCTCAATTTGGGCAGACATGCGGACTGAAGAAGAGTCTCTGTTAAGTCTCAAATTAAAATTAATATTTTTAATATCGGTACCGCTAAAAACTCTTTCTGCTTTTACGTTTAGATTGGCAAAAATATCATCAAGGGATTTTGCAGTTAGTAAATTATTCAGTCTAAAATTAAGATTAAAGTTGGAGATAAAGAATACGTCTTTGTCTCCCCAGTATTTCAAATAATCAAGCTTTGTGGTATATGTAAAACGCAAGCTGTCTCCAGTGCTTTTGAGTGTTCCTTGCATTTGCCCGTCAATTTCCAAATGTTTATCACTGCCGATAAAACTGGAAGCTAAAGAAAGGTCTTTAAGTTCTATAAGATATTTTAAGTCAATACCCGCAGTGGTATTGGTGTCAATTAGCCCTTTTGCTTTTCCATTAGTTAACTTTACTCCTTTATTCTTTATCTCAGATGTTAACGAATTCACTACCGAGTCCTTCATAAAAGGGTATATTTTATTTGCTTTTTCCAATGCAACTAATGAAACAAGTTTTGATTCTTTCCCTGCTAACCCGGCAAGTTGACTTAGCCCAAACTTTCCAGATACTGTTATATCGGCTAAATCGGAAATAATATTTATTAAACGGCCCTTCTCTTTCCCTAAGTTTCGGATATCAATAATTGCCCTGGTACTGTCAAGCTGCTTTCCATTGAGAACGGAATTGTTCACAAATATTGTAGAATATAATTCTAAACTATCGGGATTAAAGCTCTTGCCTTCAGCTTCAATGTTAAAATTTAAATTTGTCTGAAGTGTAGAATCCTTAGTAAATTCTTCGATGGAAATATTTTTCCCAAAGCCTGAAATTTTGTAGGATGGATTTACAGCATCGGTGAAATTAAAATTACCTTTTAAGTTTACTGCAGTAGTGTCTTTAACTATGTCCAGCCCAAAATCGATTAGTTTTTTGCTTGCGGTTGCCTTTAAATTTAGAAGCTTTATATTCATTCCGCGAAAAGCACCTGAACTATTTAGCTCAATCTTAGTGTCCATTCTATCAGGTTTTGTCCCTTGTCCTTTAACAGAACCTGTAGAAGTTAATAAAGTCTGTATACCTGTGAATGGGCTGAAATCAAAACTGCTGGTCTTAAACTCTACATCGTAAATCATATCTGCCGGACGTAGGTCCAGCTTAATATCTGCAGATAGTTCACCCCTGTCAGTTTTAAGTATAAGGTTGGAGGTAAAATTGAGTGGAGAACCTCCAAAGGTTAACTTATCAAGTCTGAGTAATCCGTATGCATCATATTGAGGAATTGATAAACCGGGTAAAAGAGATTTAATATCCGGTTGATAAATGTATGAGCCGTCAAAAGTAGCTGCAATAGACATATCTTTTGTAGATAGTAAATTTTTAATTGCTCCTTTTGTTTTTATTTTGGATTTACCTAAACTAATTTCAATATCGTTTATTACAAGGTCTTTTACAGAGCCCTCAGCAACTATCTTAGTGTAGAGCTTTCCTTGCATAATTTTCATTGCAGGAACAAATGCGTGAAGGTTTGTAAAATCAAATTTATCGGCAAGTAAATAAATTTTAAATTTTGCTTTTTTGTAATCAGCAGTCGAATCAAACAAGTTGAAATTATTGACAGTTGTATTAACCTTAATATTGGAAGAGTTAGTTATAAGTTTTAATCCATTTATGTTTATCTCTTCGGGGCTTACTGCAAGCTTTCCTGATAATTCTTTAAGAACAAAATTATTTAAATTTGGTGCTAATGCAATTTTGCTGATGTTAATATTAAACTCTTTCTTCTTAATGTTCGCAAATGCTGAAAGAGAAATGTTAATATCTTTTACCCTGAGATCACTCATCGTCAGGTTATCATAATACTCGGTGCTTTTAACCTTGTTGAAATCTTGAATTGAAAAATTGACATTGCTTAACTGAATACTTGGAGCTTCAATAGTAAAAGGAAATTCCGATTTGGAGGTGTCAACTGTTTTCTTCGGCGGTATAAGCTTGGAAATATTAAGGATACCAAGACTATCTTTTACAAATCTAATAGAGGTGTTGCTTATTAAAACTTTACGGATATAAATTCTTTTTAATAGTAATTCAAGAGGGGCAGTTCTAACTTCTATTCTGCCGGCTTTTAGCAGCGTGTCCGCTCCCATATTTACGGTAGTATTCGTAAGAATAATGGATGAGAAAATGGTGCCTTCAATATTTCCGATGTACACATGCCCGTTAAGGGAAGAATCTGCAATAGACATAACTTGTTCCCGAAGTATGTTCCGGAAAGTTGCTGTCTGGGTAAATCCTAAAATAAGAAGTAAAAGGACAATTACCCCTAAGACTAAATAGAGAAAAACGTTTACAACTCGTCTAAAAACAGTCTTTTTCTTTTTAATTTTGTCCGGTACTGAAGATTTAGGTGAAGTCTGGGCATTAGATGCCGTATCCTGTTTTGAGGAGAGTGAGCTTTCGTCTTTTGCGGATTTGCTATTTCCTTCGCTCTCGTTTTCTTTATTTACATTATCCGGCACTTGAAAAACCTGTCAATATCTGCATTCCATAAGTTGCTAATTTGTATAAAATTACGAAATAATAAGCGATAAAAAAATGATAAAAGCTATTATCTGAAAATAAATAATAGCTTTTATAATAATTATAACATATAAAAAAACAAGTAGGATGTTGTATTACTTGTCATATAAAGAAAGGATTCTCTTAATAATGTTACTGGTAGATTGATTAGTAACAAATTTAATAGCTTTTACTTCACCACCATTGGCCTCTACTACATCCCGGCCTATGATTTTATCCAGAGCCCAGTCAGCACCTTTTACTAAAACGTCCGGAATTAAATAGCTAATAATCTTAAAAGGATCATCTTCGTCAAAAAAGACTACATAATCTACAGCTTTAAGGTTTGCTGTTAAAATAGCACGTTCATTCTGGTCAAGTATTGGTCTCTTTTCTCCTTTAATTCTTTTAATAGAACTGTCTGAATTTAACCCGAGAATCAAAACATCGCCAAGTGCTTTTGCCTTATTTAGATAGTCAATATGTCCTGAATGTAAAATATCAAAACATCCGTTAGTAAACACAACTTTTTTGCCTTCTTCTTTTAGCTGTTTCCTAACAGCTAACATCTCTTCTTTAGCAAGAATATTCTTCAATTAAAGTCCTCTTCAATAGTGTTGAACAATTTATCTTTATCAATGGGCACAATCCCAACTTCTTCACAAACAAGACCACCGGCATAGTTCGCAAGATATGAAGCTTCATAAATGTCAGCTCCTGCTGCAAGCGCCATGGTTAATGTAGAAATTACTGTGTCGCCGGCTCCGGAAACATCAGCAACTCTACGGGCTTTAGTCGGCATGCGTCCTTCCGGTTTATCTCTTTCAAAGACAGCAATACCTTCTTCGCCTAAAGTTAATAATATATATTTTGCGTTTAATCTGTCCAGTAGTGTACATCCTGCAGCAGTAATATCTTCTGCTGTTTTAATCTTAAAACCAAGCACATCTTCTGCTTCTTTTCTGTTCGGCTTAAAAACAGTAACATTCTTGTACAAGAAAAAATTATTAAACTTCGGATCCACAGTAATAAGTACATTATGCTTGTTGGCAATATTAATGATATCCGTAATTAAAGAAGGGGTAAGCACTCCTTTGTTGTAATCCTGCAGAATAATGCCGTCAAGATGTTTAATATTGCTGCTGATGAAAGAAAATATTTTACTCTGTGTGTCTGTGTTAAGGTCGGATTTGCTTTCTTTATCGATTCTGACGACGTGCTGATCATGAGCAATTACACGTGTCTTGGCAGTTGTAGGTCTTGAACCATCAATAACTATACCTTCAGCGTTGATCTTGCTTTCAGTAATAAGAGAGTTAAAAATTCTTCCATCGTTATCGTCACCAATAATACCTGTAGGATATGGAATCCCGCCAAGCTTTTGAATATTTAATGCACAGTTGGCGGCACCGCCAAATCTAAAAAACTCATTTTCTATTTCAACAATGGGAACCGGGGCTTCCGGTGAAATTCTTTTAACATCACCCCAGTAGTAACAGTCAAGCATCATATCCCCAATTATGGCTATTCTCTTGCCTTCAAATAACTTCTTAAACTTATGTATTTTTTTATATGAAACGTCTAGCATAATATTACCAAAAATATTTAATATATAGCTTTAAAAATACGAATATTAAGTGTTATTGAAAAGGGAACCATTTGCACAGTTAATTAGGTGAAGTGGTTGTAAATGCAAAGGTTTGTAAGATGATATGATAATAAAAGAAAAGGGTTAAAGAAAACTTTAACCCTTTGAGGAAAACTGTTTAGCGTTCCATATTATCCGGGCGATGAGCGCGTCTGGCAGCTTTAAGCTTTTCCATTCTGTTCTTAATAGAAGGTTTTACAAAGAAAGTTCTTTTCTTGAATTCTTTTAAGACTCCGCTTCTTTCGTATTTCTTCTTGAATCTCTTAAGAGCTCTGTCGATGGATTCATTTTCGCCTAATGTTATCCCTACCAAATTATTTCACCTCACTTCAAATTGGAATTTTTTAATTTATAAATAATATTTATTAAAGACTTTCGACTAATTTCTTAGTACCTGATTTTTTAAACTCAACAACTATCGAACTTTTTCCGTTGGACATTATTTCTTTACTTGTTACTTTGCCGAAATCGTCCCAGTTTTTATGATAAATGGCCTGTCCGACTTCGTAAGTTTCTTTGGGGGAATAATCAGAAGCATTTTCATTTTCAACATTATCTAAAGAGGGAGCTTCTTCTTTAACTTTTACGGCTATGTCAATAACCATGGTTTGTTTGCATTTCTTGCATTTAGCCCATCTTTTATTCTCATCACTTGCTATCTCACCCGTAATTTCCATTTTCTTTATTGCGTCGCAAACATTGCAATATGCTTCAACGTTTTTAATCCGTGCCATCAAAAAACCTATTTATTTTAATCTACAAATATACCAAATAAACCTCCAACCTGCAAACAAATTAAGTTACCGGGGAATTGGAGGGGATTTGTGAAAGCGAGAAACGGAAGCCGCTCTTCCTCACCCAATGCTTTCGTTGGCAAGCCAAGGGTAAAAATATTTTGTATAGCGGTAAAACAATAAGAGCTCCTTCCTTTGGTAAAAGCAGCCTCCAAGTTTTGGTTACTTTTTTATTTTAGTTTTCAGTCATCCATTTATAGGCAGGGACTACTTCAATGTTTTTTTCATCGATTTTAAAATTGTCTTCCTGCGAATATGTTATTATAACTCCTTTTTCAGACTTGATATAATTCAGGGCTTCAACAAGACCTTCTATCTCCCTATCCTTATTTTCCTGAGTCAGATTATAACAGACCTGAAACGCTCTCAACTTATTATTGTTATCTTTTGTAATGAAATCGCATTCTCTGCTGTCTTTATAGTAAAACACTTCGTTATACTTGGACTTTAGATTTAGGAATATTAAGTTCTCAAACAACGGACCTGAGTCCTTATTCAATGACGAAGTGTTTGCTCTTATGAAGGCCAGATCAATTGAATATAATTTCTTTTGATTTATCAGCTGTTTTCTGTATGAATAATCAAATTTATGAACCACAAAGAATAAATAGCATTCCTCAAAATATCCTACTGCGGAGATAATAGTATTGGGAGAACTTAAATTGAAAATTTTCCTTAAAGACTGGTACGAAAACTCCCTGCCGGCATTAGTAAGCAGGTATATTGCTAACTCTTTAAGCAATTTAGTGTGTCTTATCTTGTACCTGACTATGATATCACGTTCAATTATGTCCCGGAATAATTCCTGTAATATCTGGTTATTATTGGAGCTAAGATATTCAGGGAAGCCCCCGGATTCAAAATATTTTCCAAAAGAGTTTAAAGAATTACTGCTTTTGGTATAGCTCAAAAATTCATTATAGCTAAAAGGAAACAATTCATATCTTAAATGCCTTCCGGTCAGCTTAGTCCCTAGTTCTCTGCTTAGCATTGAGGCATTACTTCCTGTAAGGATTACTTTTTTCTTTTTGTCTATCAGCTCTCTTATAAACTTTTCCCAGCCTGGAATATTTTGTATCTCATCGAAGAAATAATATTCGGATTTAGAAGTTTCATTAAATAGCTCAAATAACTTCGGGAAATCTTCAACGGTAAAGGAAGTGAGGCGGATGTCTTCAAAATTAAGATAATTGAAAGACTTTATCCTGGAGAATATTTGTTTAAGCAAGGTGCTTTTCCCACTGCGCCTTATTCCGGTTATTATTATTGCATGGTTAGAAGCAAAGGCAATGTCATTAAGCTTAGTTCGGATGGTGCCTAATTCTAAACGGCTTATTTCCTCTTTTTGCCTGCGTATTATTTCGCTTAATTCATCTTTAAGTATCATGGTATTATTGTTAATTACTATTCTACAATATTGTTCATTAGTAATATACAAAAAAAGAAGAGAATAAGAAAATAAATTGTTAAATAATATTGTATAATAGTAATCTACAATATTGTTCATTAGTAATGAACAATTCCCAAAAGGAGTAATATCTTAATAGATTTATTAAGTTTGATAATATGATATTAAAAAGTTTTCTTTTGGGTAATAAAAAGTAAATAAATATATTTGTTTATTAAAATTATGAATTGTTCAAATTGGAGATGTAATGTTAAGTTTAGATGAGTTAGCAGTAAATACAATTAGATTTTTATCAGTTGACGGGGTGCAAAAAGCAAATTCAGGTCACCCGGGTATGCCGATGGGGTGTGCGCCGATTGCATACTCTTTATATGCAAAATTCTTAAAACATAATCCGTCCAATCCTAAATGGATAAACAGGGATAGATTTGTTCTTTCTGCAGGTCACGGAAGTATGCTGTTATATAGTATCTTGCATTTATGCGGTTATGATATTTCGCTTGATGATCTGAAAAACTTCAGACAGTGGGGAAGCAAAACCCCGGGGCATCCGGAAAACACTCATACTCCGGGTGTTGAAACAACAACTGGTCCGTTAGGGCAGGGCTTTGCCAATGCAGTGGGAATGGCTTTAGCGGAAGCTCATTTAGCTGCCAGATTCAATAAAGAAAATTATAATGTAATTGATAATTACACCTATGGCATTTGCGGCGATGGCGACCTTATGGAAGGTATTTCACATGAAGCTGCGTCTTTTGCAGGCAATCTGAAACTTGGCAAATTGATTTTCTTTTATGATAATAATAATATTACAATTGACGGCAAGGCGACTATTACCTGCTCAGATAATGTAAGAATGCGTTTTGAAGCTTATGGCTGGAATGTACAGCACGTTAAGGACGTTAATGATTTGTCAGCCATTGAAGATGCTGTTAAGTCTGCTCAGGCAGTAAAGGATAAACCATCTCTAATTATTACCGATACGCATATAGGCTACGGAAGCCCTAATAAACAGGACTCATCAAGCGCTCATGGTTCACCGCTTGGAGTTGAAGAGGTTAAACTTGCCAAACAAAAGCTTGGCTGGGATCCTGAAAAGTTTTTCTATGTGCCTGATGAAGTAAGCAAAGTGTTTGCACATGTAAAACCGCAGGGAATGGAAAAAGAGGCTGAGTGGAATAAGTTGTTTGAAGACTACAAAAAAAATTATCCGGCAGAAGCTGATGAACTTCTTAAAATAGTGAATGCCGACTACGGCAATGACTGGGTTAATAATCTTCCTGAATTTAAGGATGAGGGAAAAGGAATAGCTACAAGAGTTGCATCTCAAACAGTCATAAATGCCATTGCAAAGCACATCCCCGGTTTTATCGGCGGCTCTGCGGATCTTGCTGCTTCAAATAATACGACCGCTAAAGAATTTGGTTTCATATCCCCTGAAGATTATTCCGGAAGAAATATTCATTTTGGCATTAGAGAGCACGGCATGGCAGCAATTCTAAATGGACTTTCTCTGTATGCAGGTTTTGTAGGCTATGGTGCAACTTTCTTAATTTTTTCTGAGTATCTAAGACCGGCTATCAGAATGGCTTCGCTTGCAGGAGTAAGACCTATTTACGTTTTTACTCACGATAGTATCGGGTTGGGTGAGGATGGTCCGACTCATCAGCCGGTTGAACAGCTTGCTGCTCTCAGAGCAATTCCATATCTGACTGTCATAAGGCCGTGTGACGCTAATGAAACGGCTCAGGCATGGAAAGCTGCAGTACAACAAAAAGCTGCCCCTGTTGCACTTATACTTTCACGGCAGGGACTTCCGGTATTAGACAGAACTAAATATGCTTCCCATAAAAATTTGGAAAAGGGGGCATACATTCTGCGGGATTCTGTTACTGAACCTGATTTGATTTTATTGGCAAGCGGTTCCGAAGTCCATATCTGTTTAAAAGCTGCAGAAATAATTGAAAAAGAAGGAGTAAATGTAAGGGTAGTAAGTTTTCCAAGCTGGGAATTGTTTGAAAAACAAAGTAAGGACTATAAGGATTCCGTTTTACTCCCTTCAGTTAAATCAAGAATTTCAGTTGAAGCCGGAATTAAGATGGGCTGGCAAAAGTATGTTGGCGATCTTGGTGAATCTGTCTCAATTGAAACATTTGGAGCTTCTGCACCGGATAGCATATTAATGGAAAAATTTGGATTTACTCCTGAAAATATTGCTAAAAAAGCTTTAGAAAATTATACGAGAAACAATTCTTGATTTTGGTGCCCCCATCCTCTTGGGGTAAACACATCGTTATCTTGAAAGTTCATTTTCCCCCTCTCATCAACCTGGAGCTTGAGAGGGGGAGAAAGAGCGGGGCTTTAACCAATTAGAAACTGCCTGTCTATTATAATATGCAAAAAAATTCTCATTTGTTAGAAAAATTAGACAATGAATTGTAAAAATAATAAACAATCGCCCTTTCTGTGTAAAAAAACAAGTTATCCTGCTGGCATATAAGTTGAATAGCTACAGTAAAGATAATTTCAAGAAACAGAAAGGATAATAAAGTGAAAAAAGTATTCCCCATAGCAGCATTAGTTTTTGCGGCAGCTATTATAAGTTTTGCATTTAAGATGAACCCACAGGACGAGCCGGCAGGAAAGCAGATTTTCATAGACAGTAAATGTACTACGTGCCATTCTGTGCAGTCAGCCGGAATTGTAAAAGGAAAAAAGGATTTATCGGAAGTTGGTAATGCTTTAACCGCCGAGCAGTTGACAAATTACCTGACTAAAAAAGAAAAAATTAATGACAAACTTCATATGGTTGCATTTAAGGGAGACGAAAAGCAGTTGGCTCAGTTAACCGAATGGCTTGCAAGTTTGAAATCAGAACAGAAACAATAAATAGTTTTCATGGCTCTCCTTATCTTATACTATAGTCGGTTATTATTTCTTATCCAATTAGGAACAAAAGCCGGCTGTTCTTTTTAGTGACTATTTTCCATAGTGTACTAAATAAAAACCGGTAATTAAACTTCTTAACAAAATTTAATTACCGGTAATTTAATTATCAAAATGACTTATTTTATTTATACGGAGTTTTGATATACTGGTCAGCTCTTTGATGTGAGTTGCCATAATCTTTCATATCCAATACTTCTTTATAATATTTAACAGCCTCATCGTGGTTACCCTTCTGGTCAGTAAGCATTCCCAAATATAATAACGTATTGGTTAAAAATCCGGATTCTCCTTTTTTATCTACTTTTCTGGAAAATTCCGCACTCTTTTTAAAGTGAATAATTGCAGAATCAATATTGCGTTCATTGCGGTATTGTTCAGCAACATAATATTCAGCTTCTCTTAACGGTCTGGTTAAATTATATCCGTTGTAGTGCTTGTTTGCTTTTTCAATTAAATCTTTAAAAATAATTGATGCTTTTTTACTGTCGCCCATTCTGGCATTGATACGCCCATACCATCTTTGGAAAGTCGGATTATCAGGAAAATCCTGAACTAGCAGCTCACTATACTTAAGTGAAGTGTTTACGTCATTTTCATACTCGTAGTAGAGTGTCATTAAAAAATAACGTGACTCATATTTAGTATATTTACCGAAATATGCTGCCTTATTAAGCTGTTCTATTCCTTTTTGCTTGTCTCCTTTTGGAAAGAAAATCATCAGCGGTTTTACCATTGGGTATTGGTCGGGAATTACAGAGGCATAGTAATTGTAAATTCCGAAGCCCAATTGAACATCTATATTATTTGGGTTTAGATTATATGCCTCCTGAACTATAGGGAGAGCTTCGCGCCCATCATCTGCCGCTTTTATCCAACTGTTACGGTATCCTCTTAAGCGTCCCCTAAAGCCAATTGCCCCGCCTTTACAGAAAAGAGCTTCATCATTTTTAGGATTCTTTTTCAGGAGTTTATCACACTGAAAAATTACGTCTTCAATTTTCTGATAAAAAAGATCATCATAGGATTCATTATCAATATCAAGCAGGATTTTCCACCAGTCAATCATTGCCAGAAAAAACCTCCCGGCCGGGTGCTCAGGGTAATCTGCAATCAACTGCTTAAAAGTGGTTTCTGCTTCGTGGAATTTAATATTATAGATATATTTTATCCCTTTAGATATTGTGCTGTCAATCGGCTCTTTATTTGCAAATGCCGACATGCTAAAAAGCAGTAAAAACAATAAAAAATAAGAATATTTTTTCACTAACGCTCCAATAAAATTTATAAAAAAAGCTGAAAGAATTACTCTTTCAGCTTATACGGTATTAATAATAAAAAGTTGCCGGGGACTATTTTTTTACCATTCTAAGCCCGGAAATTGGTTGAAGTTTATACTTAAACTCTACTGATTGGTAATTTTTACCATTACCGGCCATGTTTATTTTAGTAACCCAAATTTTTACATAATTGCGGGAACTAAGTTTAAGCAGGTATACAGTATTTTCCATAACAACCTGGTTTTTAGAGTCCGGTTCAACAAGCTCAGTTAAATCAAAGGCTGCTTGACCGGTGCCGATAATTCCCATTAGAGTTGTTTTAACACCCGGAGTCTGCTGATCCGGTGAGTAAAAACGTAACCCCGTGGCGTCGCCTCTTAAATGCAGATCAATTAATTGTGCATTGTTAGAAGTATAAGCATAACGCGTACCTACTCCGAATGTAGTATTCCAGCCATAACCGCTGTTTCCGTTACCTGAAGGAAGATATTCGTCAATAACATCATTGTTGGCAAAAACAGGAGCGTAAATTTTAGTTCCTACGGAATCACTTCTTACACTATCCTTTAACTGGGCATGAATATATGAAATATACTTCCTAAGCGGGATCAGTGAAATAATAGTCTGGCTTGAAGCATTTTTGTCCGTTGTTACGGATGAGAAAAGTGACTTAATGGCATTGGCCGAATCGACTTCATAAGTATTAATTACATAACCTCTAAAATCAGTTCTGCTCTGATGTGCAGAGGCCTGCCAACTGATTTCCACATAACAGCCGGTGGTCTGATCCAACTTAATTGTTACATTTGATGGGGCGCCTATGCTGGTTACAACGGGTAGATTCTCGTTTTTATCACTTAAGGCACAGTCACCTGCAAAAAACATTAAGAAACCAATAATGGAAAATACTAATGTAGCTGCAATGCTATGTTTATGCATTTAAATTCTCCAATTTTACAAACCGGCGATTTTAATAATTAAGAATTCAGTAATTTTATCAATAGCTACTCTAACCTGCTCCATTGTATCTCTTTCCCTTATGGTAACAGTGTTATCTTCAAGGGTTTGGGTATCAACGGTTATGCAGAAAGGAGTTCCTGCTTCGTCTTGCCTTCTGTACCTTCTGCCGACCGCACCTTTATCATCATAAAATACTTTGAAGTTCTTACGAAGATCGGTTTCTATTTTACGTGCAATTTCCGGCATTCCGTCTTTATTAACAAGAGGCAGAATTGCAGCTTTTACGGGCGCCAATTTCGGGTGAAGTCTTAGTACTGAACGTACCTCTCCGTTTACTTCTTCTTCATAATAAGCATCAATTAAAAAGGCCATGAATGATCTGCTTGCTCCGGCGGATGTCTCGATAATAAATGGAATGTATTTCTCTTTCTTCTCTTCGTCAAAATATTTCATTGATTTACCGGAGAATTGTTCGTGGCGGCTTAAATCAAAGTTCGTTCTGTTGTGAATGCCTTCAATTTCACCCCAGCCGAATGGGAATTCATATTCAACATCAGTTGCTTCTTTTGCATAATGGGCAAGTTTATTTGCAGGATGATCATGAAAACGTAATTTGCCTGCCGTCATTCCTAATGCATAATACCAGTCAATGCGTGCCTGTTTCCAGTAATCATACCATTTCTTGTCGTCCCCGGGGGTAACAAAAAACTGCATCTCCATCTGTTCAAACTCTCTTGTCCTGAATAAGAAGTTTTTAGTATTTATTTCATTCCTGAAAGCTTTGCCAATCTGGGCAATTCCAAAAGGAAGCTTCTGACGGGAAGAATTTTGAACATTTAAGAAATTGACAAAAATACCCTGTGCAGTTTCAGGTCTAAGGAATATGGCGGCGCCTGTGTCTTCAACAGGTCCGATAAACGTTTTAAACATCAAATTAAACTGACGCGCAGCAGTAAAAGTATTCTTGTTGCCGCACTGAGGACAATTAATTTCTGCAAGTAATTTAGGGCCTAATTCTGAATCCTCAAAAATTGCGTCAAATAAATCATTAGTGTTAAGCTGGTTGGCAAATTCAAAATAATTAACTGGTGTGGTTACGTCAGACTGTAAACCGCTGCAGATTTTGTTAAATTTTTCTGATAAGGCAGTATCTGAGGCAATGGCGGTCATTAATTCGTCCAAAGCTTTTTTCTTTTTCTTTTCATTTATCATCTCTGCAAGTATATCAACTCTATATCTGGATTTACACTGCTTGCAGTCAATCATCGGATCAGTAAAATTCTCTACGTGTCCTGAAGCTTCCCAAACTTTGGGGTGCATAAGAATAGAGGCATCCAAACCTTCAATATCATCACGAAAGGTCATGAATTTCCACCATTCTTCTTTAATATTCTTTAATAATTCCACCCCTAATGGGCCGTAGTCCCAGCATCCGTTTAATCCGCCATAAATTTCACTTGATTGAAATACGAAACCTCTTCTTTTAGCAAGGGACACTATTTTTTCAACAACATCAGTTTGTTTGTTCTTATTCTTTTCGATGGTAAAATCCTCCAGACTTTCAAAATTTATCTTATATTAATATACAATTATACAAATTAGCAGGAAAATCATCAAATGCTTAAATCAGTAAGCAGTAACACGTGATCAGCGGACAGATGGCAGCGGACGATTCTCAGTAGTGGTCAGGATCTGCTAAGCAGGTTTGCAGCCGGGTAGGCAGTCCTTTTTGGGAAAATTATTTAGTGCAGGGTAACGAAGACCAGAACATGGCAATTATAAGACAAAATGTAAATATTAGAGAACAAACAGAAGGGGAAGAGTAGATGCAATTGTGATGTAATGCTTTTAGTTTAGCAGACCAAGCAAAATAATTGACTTAGAATTTGCAATTATGAGAAAATAGCTTTATTTTTGCTGGTAAAATTATTCATTCACCTTAATAAATAAATAAATATATGTTAGATTCCTTAGATGTTAAAATATTGAATATACTTCAAAAAGCGGCAAGAACTAAAAGAAATGTAATTGCTGAACAAGTCGGCTTATCCATTCCATCAGTAAGCGAAAGAATGCACAAGCTGGAAGAAAAAGGTATCATACAAGGTTATTACGCAAAAGTAAACCGTAAAGCTTTAGGTTATGACATGCAGGTTTACATTTCTGTAATAATGGAATCATCAAAATTCTATGGTAAACTTATAGAAAATATTGATAAACATCCAGCCATTATAGAATGCCATTCAATTTTGGGAGACGGATCCCACCTGTTGAAGGCACTGGTTAAAAATACTGATGCCCTTGAAAAACTTTTAAGTGAAATTCAGTCATGGCCGGGGGTTATATCAACTAAAACGACTTTTGTACTTTCAACAATTAAAGAATCGACAGTTGTAGATATATGAACTAATAACAAGAGGTAGTATATGGCTAAGACAGGGTTACCCGCAGATAATGTGTTAAAATACATAAAAGAAAATAAAATTAAATTTGTAGATCTTAAATTTATGGACTTTCCGGGGCAGTGGCAGCATTTTACTGTACCCGTTTCTCAATTTTCAGCTTCTTCATTTGTAGATGGCTATGGTTTTGACGGCTCTTCCATGCGCGGATGGAAAGTTATAAATGAAAGCGACATGCTGATCATCCCCGACCCGGAAACTTTATTCCTGGATCCTTTTATAGAAGCGCCCACCATAAGCTTAATTTGTGATGTTTATGAGCCGGCCACAAAAGAAAAATATTCACGATGCCCCAGAAACATTGCTCAAAAAGCAAACAATTATCTCCTTTCAACAGGATTGGCAGATACTGTTTACTTCGGACCTGAAGCAGAGTTCTTTATTTTTGATGATGTAAGATTTGACTCAACACCTAACGGCAGCTTTTATTTTGTTGACTCAGATGAAGGCAGATGGAACAGCGGGCGTGAAGAGAACCCCAACCTTGGCTATAAACCAAGATACAAAGAGGGATATTTCCCGGTTCCGCCAACAGACAGCCTGATGGATTTAAGAAACGATATGGTGTTAAACTTAGAGAACTGCGGACTTGAAATTGAAGCCCAGCATCACGAAGTTGCAAGCGGCGGGCAGTGTGAAATAGATATTAAATACCAGCCGTTGTTAAAAGCAGCAGATCAATTACTGATGTTCAAATACATAGTTAAAAATACTGCCAGAATGTTTAATAAAACCGTTACCTATATGCCCAAGCCGATATTTGGAGATAACGGCAGCGGCATGCATGTGCACGTAAGCTTGTGGAAAAAAGGAAAACCTTTATTTGCAGGTTCAGGGTATGCAGGCCTAAGCGAAATGGCATTATATTTTATCGGCGGCATCCTTAAACATGCCCCTTCTTTATTGGCGTTTACCAATCCTACAACCAACTCATATAAGAGATTGGTTCCGGGATTTGAAGCTCCGGTTAATCTTGCATATTCGCAGCGTAACAGAAGTGCATCTGTAAGAATACCAATGTACTCATCCTCACCAAAAGCAAAGAGGGTGGAGTTCAGGTGTCCCGATCCTTCATGCAATCCTTATCTGGCTTTTTCTGCTGTGCTAATGGCGGGAATAGACGGTGTGATAAACAGAATAGATCCGGGTAGTCCTTTGGATAAAGATATTTATGACATGAGCCCTGAAGAGTTGAAAGATGTTCCATCCACTCCGCCAAGTTTGGATGCTGCATTAGATGAATTAAAGAAAGATTATGAATATTTGTTGAAGGGTGATGTATTTACGGAAGACGTAATTGAAACCTGGATTAAATATAAAATTGAGAAAGAAATTAAACCGATGGCATTACAGCCGCATCCTTTTGAATTCGGTTTATACTATGATGTATAAATTGTTTGCTGAATAATTAAATTTCATACATAGCTCCTATAACCCCATGTCTTCTTATAAGCATGGGGTTTTTTATTGCCATCTTATGGTGTAGTGAGGGGTTGAAAACTGCCTTGTATTATGAACGCAGGTTCATAACATTTACTTATAAAATTAAAACAAAATATGCCAAGACCAATAAGAAACAGGAAAATAAGCACTCCGCCAAAAATGGCCGGCTTTAAGCCGTTTGGAATACCTGTATGCAAACTTTCAGTGGTTAAACTTCATTTTGATGAATATGAAAGTCTCAGGCTCGTCGGTTATCTAGATTTGCCGCAGGATGAAGCTGCTGAACGAATGGAGGTTTCAAGGCCTACCTTAACCAGAATATATAACAGTGCCATAAAAAAAATTGCCCGGGCCATGATTGAAGGTGCCGCTATCGAAATAGAAGGCGGACAGGTTGAGTTTGAGGGGGAGTGGTTTAAATGTAAAAAGTGCCATAATCTTATTATGGGGATAAATAACCATAAAAGATGTGAAGGATGCAAATCTTTTGGGCAAAGTGAGCTTGTAGGTTTTGGGAAATAAAGAAATTGAATTATTATAAAAATAACAAAGGAGCAAACATGAAAATTGCAGTGCCGGCTACAAGTGATAATCAGGTTGACGGTCATTTTGGCCATTGTGAACATTTTAATATTATTACTGTAAACAATAATAAAATTGATGGCGTAGAAGTATTGCAATCCGCCCAGGAATGCGGATGCAAATCAAACATAGCAAGCGTACTGGCAGAAAAAGGAGTTACTTTAATGCTGGCCGGCGGTATAGGGGGCGGTGCAATAAATGTGCTTAACAGTGCAGGTGTTGAGGTAGTAAGAGGATGTTCAGGGGATATAAATGAAGTAGTTAATGAGTTCCTCAAAGGGAATATAGTTGACTCCGGCAGCACCTGCACTCAGCATCAATGTCATAATTAAAAATTGGATAAATCTTTTTTTTTAATTTGCCCACAGTTGTCCGCAGCCGGATTTAACTGTGGGCTGCCTTTATGAGGAGCTATTCTTGGCCGGCATTCGTATCTGACAGTTTAACTGCGAGATTGAAATAATTACAAATACCTCTTTATTATTTAAAAATCTTTGGTTATTTTACCAAACAATTAATATTTCATAATATGTATCATTAAATGATACTATTTGCATGTTGATATTTACTAATTTTACATCAAAAAATGAATACATCAATCAAAGATAACCGTGACAGAGGGAAAGCCGGCGAATATCTAAAATCCAAAATTGAACCTGGGTCAAAACTATCATTTGTATCAGCGTATTTTACTATATATGCATATGAGCACCTAAAACAAGAATTAGATAGCATCGCTTCATTAAACTTTCTCTTCGGCGAACCAAGTTTTATTAATAGTTTGGATCCCAATAAAGCCAAGGCTAAATCATTTCTTATTGATAACAACCATATAATGTTAAAAGAACAGCTCGAACAAAAAGCTGTTGCAAAAGAATGTTCTGAGTGGATAAAGAATAAAGTTTGTATTAAGTCGATAAAGAATGCAGATTTACTTCACGGTAAAATGTATCATATAGATTCAGAAAATAAAGAATCTGCTTTAATTGGGAGCTCTAATTTTACAGTAAGCGGTTTGGGGTTTAACAGCCATAGTAATATTGAATTGAACCTGGAAGTTAATGATAAAAGAGATACCGCTGATCTTAAAGAGTGGTTTTATGAAGTATGGAATAATGATGAATTAACAGAGGATGTTAAAGTAAAAGTATTAGAATACCTGGAACAACTATATATTGATAACACCCCTGAATTTGTATACTATAAAACCCTTTACCATATATTTGAAAATTTTATCCAACAGGAGGCCGATAAGCCTTTTATAGATGAAAGACTAAGATTCTTTGATACTCAGATTTGGAATACTCTATTTGATTTTCAAAAAGGCGGTGCTAAATCTGCAATTAATAAATTAAGGTCATACAATGGATGTATTATTGCAGATAGTGTCGGTTTAGGTAAAACGTATACCGCCCTTGCTGTAATTAAATACTATGAACTTAAAAATGAAAGAGTGCTTGTCCTTTGCCCCAAACGACTGCGTAATAATTGGACGGTTTACCTCTCTGAAAATAACAGCGATACTAACCCATTGCTTAATGACAAATTTAACTATACGGTTCTCTCACATACTGATTTAAGCCGGGAATATGGCGAAGTGGGTAATATTCATTTGGAAGATATTAACTGGGGAAACTATGACCTTGTGGTGATAGATGAATCCCATAATTTCAGGAATAATACAAAAGGTAAAAAGGATGAAGACGGCAGTATAATTAAGAAAAGCCGGTATGAAAAACTGATGGATGATGTAATTAAAGCCGGCATAAAAACTAAAATATTGCTGCTCTCTGCAACGCCTGTAAATAACCAGTTAAAAGATTTAAGAAATCAAATCAGCTTTATGACCGGAGAAAATTATAATGCTTTTATGGAGAGTTTAGATATTGCCGATTATGGGGAATCATTAAAAACTGCCCAGACAGTTTTTTCTTCCTGGGCTAAAAGCAAAAAAGAACGTAAAGTTAAAGACTTACTTAATGAATTGGACTCTTCATTTTTCAAATTGCTTGATGCACTAACAATTGCACGTTCAAGAAAACACATTAAAAAGTATTTCGATATTGAAAAAGTGGGCAGCTTTCCGGTAAGGGAAAAACCGGTCTCTTTGTATGCTGAAATTGATCTCCGTGATGAGTTTATGTCCTATGATAAATTGAATAAAGAAATATCTGGGTACAGCCTCTCACTATTTAACCCGTCTAAATATATACTTGATGAGTTCAAGCATATATATAAAGATAAAAAGGTAACTCCATTTGAACAGGCAACCCGTGAAAATTACTTAATCGGAATGATGAAAGTGAATTTTATGAAAAGGATAGAGAGTTCAATTCATTCCTTTGAAATTTCTATGTCGCGTACTTTTGAAAAGATTATCTCTTTGGAAGAAAAGATTAAAGACTTTAAAAAACTTAATAATGATGACGAGTATGAAGTAGAAAATGATTTTATGGATGATGATGAAGATACCAACGATGCATTGCAGGTAGGGTCCAAAAAGAAATTCCACTTAAAGCATTTGGATATAGAAAACTGGTTAAAAGATCTTAAAAATGACAGAGACCAAATTCATGCTCTCTACCTTGCAGCAAAAGAAGTAACCCCGGATAGAGATGCAAAACTGGAAAAACTAAAAGATGCTATCCTTAGCAAAATGAATAAACCAATAAATTACATTGGCGGTAAGCCCAATAAAAAAGTACTAATCTTTACCGCGTTTGCAGATACTGCTGTTTATTTATATGAAAATCTTAAGAATTGGTCTGTTAAAGAATTAAAACTAAATATTGCATTAGTTACAGGAGGTTCTTCTGAAAACAAAACGACATTTGGCAAGAATGACTATGACACAATACTAACAAACTTTTCTCCTATTGCCAAAAAAAGGAAGTCAGTTGGCGATCAGGAAATAGATATTTTAATTGCAACAGATTGTATTTCGGAAGGGCAGAACTTACAGGACTGTGATTGCGTTATTAATTATGATATCCACTGGAATCCAGTTAGAATTATTCAGAGATTTGGCCGTATTGATCGTATTGGAAGTAAAAATTCTAAAATACGCATGATTAATTTCTGGCCTACTCCAAATCTGGATAATTATATCAATTTGAAGAACAGAGTGGAAGCAAGGATGGCTTTGGTTGATTTAACTGCAACGGCAGAAGAAAACCTGCTTGATGACGGCCTTAAAGATCTGATTGAAGACGATCTTAAATATCGTAATAAACAGCTTGAAAAGTTGAAAGATGAGATTTTGGATTTAGATGAATTTGAAGATAATATATCCTTAACTGATTTTACTTTAGATGATTTCAGAATGGATTTGTTAAATTATATTGAAGCCAATAAGGAAAAATTGGAGCAGGCACCTCTTGGTATTTATTCTGTAGTACCGAGAGAATCAGGTGACCAAAGCTTATCCACGGGAGTTGTTTTTTGCCTTAAACAAAAAGGTGTGTCTAAAGAAATTGAAAAGGTTAATCCTGTTCAGCCTTATTTCCTTGCTTATGTGGGTGATGATGGAAATATAATCTATACTTTCGTACATACCAAGCAGGTTTTGCAGCTTTATCAAACCCTTTGTATAGACAAGAATATAGTTTATTCTGAATTAGTAAAACTTTTTAATTCAGAAACAAGCCAGGGCAAAGATATGGCTAAATATGACAGCTTACTGGGAAAAGCCGTATCGGGCATCCTGCAATCATTTACTAAAAAAACGGCTGATATTTTGAACAGCAGGTCAGGCAAATTACCCGGCATAGAGCAGCAGCCGGCAGATGCTGACAGTTTTGAACTGGTTACCTGGCTGGTGATAAAGTGAAAGTACTTTATAAATATTCCCAGAACTTGAATAATATTGAAGTTTTAGGTATAATTATAAAGTAAAATTGAAAAAAGATGAAAAAAATAAATACTTTATTTTATTCTTGGGAAAAAAACCATATAAAACTGAATCAGACATTAAAAGCTGCCGGCATTTCTGATTCTTTACTTTCTAATTATGTTAAGCATAAATGGCTAAAAAGTATTGGTTACGGTGCCTACAAGCTTTATGCTGATGATATAACCTGGGAAAGCGGTATAAACGCAATTCAGGGACAGATGCAGGCAGATATCCATCCAGGTGGGAAATATGCTCTGATGGAGCATGGATTTTCTCACTTTATTTATCCTAAAAGTAAAGTTTATCTGTACCGCAACAGCCAGGAAAAATTACCTGCCTGGTTTAAATCCCGCCAGTGGGATAGTGAACTGGTAAATATATCAACTAATATTTTTAATTATAAGGATAATGAAAAATATACTATTCGTTTGATTAAAAATATAAATATTAAGATATCCGTTCCGGAATTGGCAATTATGGAATTCATTTTCCTTGTGCCCAAAGTGCATTCTTTTAACGAGGCCTCTTTAATTATGGAGGGAATGTTTTCTTTAAGAAGCAGTTTTGTTCAGCAATTATTAGAAGAATGTACTTCAGTGAAAGTGAAAAGAATATTTCTGTATTTGGCTGAAAAATATAATCACTTTTGGTTTAAAGAATTAAATTTGGATAAAATCTATTTGGGAAGAGGAGAAAGAATGATTGAAGAAAATGGTAAATGGGATGCTAAATATTTAATTACAGTGCCGAAAAACAATGAAGAATAGTCCATACTTCTTAAAATCAAAATTATTATTAAAAATACTTCCTTTAATTAGACCGGAAGATAATTTTGCGCTAAAAGGCGGTACAGCATTGAATTTCTTTGTCCAAAATTTACCAAGACTATCTGTAGATATTGATTTAACCTATTTGCCAATTGAAGAAAGAGCTGTTACTCTTAGTAATATTTCTAAGTCAATGGAAAATATTGAAAAAAGAGTAAAAAACTTTTTACCGGGCGCTGTTATCAATAAAAAGCTTTTAGGTGCAAACATTAATAAAATGGCTGTTTTGCTGGATAACCAGGAAGTTAAAATAGAGCCTAATACAATAATAAGAGGGAGTGTATTTGAGTCGGTTTCTTTAAAATTATGTGAGCAGGCCGTAAATATTTTTGAAACTGATTTGAGTATAAAATGCCTGCAAAAAGAAGAGTTGTACGCAGGTAAAATTTGTGCTGCGTTAGACAGGCAGCATCCAAGAGATTTGTTTGATGTTAAATTATTTTTAGATAATGAAGGCTTTTCAGAGAAAACAAGAAAGGCTTTTTTGGTTTACCTAATTTCTCATAACAGGCCTATAATTGAATTATTAGACCCTGCTTGCTTGGATATTTCCAAATTGTATAATCAGGAATTTAGAGATATGACAATTGTAAATATCCCAATTGAAGAATTAATTGAAGCCCGTTCTAATCTAATTTCTTCAATAAGGAGCACATTAACTGATTCTGATAAAGAATTTTTGCTATCATTTAAGCAGGGCAAGCCAAATTGGAGCCTGTTAGGCGTTTCTGGCATTGACCTATTGCCCGCAGTAAAATGGAAATTGAGTAATATAAACAAAATGGGTGAAGAAAAACATTTACTTGCATTCAATAAACTAAACAATTTTTTTAATAATTTGAAATAAGTATTATGAATGATGATGGATTAAAAAAACAAATTGAAATCAGCATTAATAATTTTGATGACGGCAATTTTAAACAATCTGCTTTAGCACTTTTTAAAACTTTGGGCTACTCAAGCAATAAAACTATTAATATAGATTCAAATCCCGAATCATTTCTAACTTATTCCAGAGGTAAAAACTTTAATAAAGATAAAGCAAAGTGTAATGAATGGCATAGTATTGATCTGCTTTTTCAAATAACTTCCGAGGAACTGTCTAAGACAAATTCCCTGTTTGATACTTCCAAAGTAGATAATAAGGAAATGGAATCTTACATTTTTTATGCAATTGAGTTAAAGGGTGCCCATTATTCGCGGACAGATTTAGCCTCAATTACCAGGGAAGTTAATAAAATATGGGCAATACCTGCTTTAATCCTGTTTAAGTATAACGGCCTGCTTACCATTTCCATAATAGGCAGAAGGTTAAATAAAAAAGACGGAAGTAAGGATGTACTGGAAAAAGTTATTCTTATAAAAGATATTTATATTGCTAATGCCCACCGCGCTCATAAAGATATACTGTATGATATGTCTTTAGTCCAGCTTAATAGTAAAGGTAAAGTAACAAGTTTTGTTGAACTGCATACGGCCTGGATGCAGGTGCTTAATATTAGCGAGCTTAATAAGCGCTTCTATCACGAAATTGCAGACTGGTATCTTTGGGCAAGAAAAACTGTTAAATTTCCGGATAACCCAATTTACCCGGATCTAAAAACCAGCAGTTCGATAAATACAATTAGATTATTGACAAGAATTATTTTTGTCTGGTTCTTAAAAGAGAAAGAACTGGTTCCCGGAGAATTATTTGATGAAAATGAATTAAAGAAAATATTAGAGTGGGATAAAGACGATTCCTGCTATTATAAGGCAATTCTTCAAAATCTGTTTTTTGCAACTCTTAATACGGAAATGAATAAAGACAAAAAGGGGAACCGCGGATTTGCTGATGAAGGACCGGGGCTGCAATCTGCCCATTATGGTGTAAAGACGTTATATCGGTATCAGAATCTTTTTAAAATATCTAAAAACGAAGCTATAAAACAATTTGAAAATATCCCTTTTCTAAACGGCGGTTTGTTTGACTGCCTGGATAAAGAGGAACCGAGTACCAAAAAAGTAAATTATATTGACGGATTTACCAGAAATAAAAAGCTTCAGCCAATAGTGCCTAATAAACTGTTCTTTGGCGGCGACATTGTTAACCTTGAAAAGGAATATGGAGATACCAGAGGTAAGGAAAAAGTAAGCGGATTAATTGAAATCTTAAACAGCTACAAATTTACTGTTGCTGAAAATACTCCTGTAGAAGAAGAAATTGCTCTTGACCCTGAATTGCTTGGAAAGGTATTTGAAAATTTATTGGCAAGTTATAACCCTGAAACTGAAATAACTGCCAGAAAGCAAATGGGAGCATTTTATACACCGAGAGAAATAGTCAATTATATGGTGGATGAAGCCCTTACAGCTTATCTGAAAAACTACTTAATCAGGCAGTATGAAAAAAAGGAATTAGTTGAAAAGGAAGATGAAAATAAGGACATATTCGGGAATTATGTTGCCAATCAAATAAAACTTGATATCCAAAAGAAAGAGTTATCTGCTGAGCAGTTGAGTGAAATTGAGGATAAGATTAGAGTTCTTTTATCCTACAGTGAGGAGCAGCCGTTTCCCCCAAAAGAAAAATTATTGCTAATAAAGGCAATAGAAAAAGCAAAAATTCTTGATCCCGCCTGCGGTTCCGGCGCCTTCCCAATGGGAGTGCTGCATAAACTTGTATTTGTTTTACATAAGCTTGATCCGAAAAATAATTTATGGAAAGAAAGGCAGCTTCATGCTGCAGGTAAAATAGACGACAGCACTATAAGGGAAGAAGTAATTTCATATATTGAAACTGCTTTTAATCCTGATAATAATTTTGCCGATTATGGGCGAAAATTATTTTTGATCCAAAATTGTATATACGGGGTCGATATTCAGGAAGTGGCCGTGCAAATCTCAAAGCTAAGGTTTTTCATTTCACTTCTTATTGACCAGAAAGTTAACAAGGATAAGCCGAATAACGGCATTTTATCCCTCCCGAACTTGGAAACCCGGTTTATTGCGGCAAATACATTAATTGGCATAGATAATAATCTGGGTGGTTTTTTTGAAAGCGAGATAAAATTATTTGAAAATAAACTTAAAATTGTCAGGGAAAAGCATTTTAATGCCAAATCCAGGGCGCAGAAAACAAAGGCTATTGAAGAAGAAAAACAACTGAGAGAAGAACTTGTTAAAAAAGTAAACACTGAGATTGAAGCAAGAGACACAGCCATTCTGGAAGTTATTGCAAACCAGGAGAGAGAGCGCAAAATGCGCATAAGAGAACTTGCAAAGCCCAAGTTGAGCGCAGAAAAGAAAAAGGCATTATTAAAAGAAATTGAAAAATATAATTCCCGAATTGTCAATCTTAGCTCAGAGATGGATAACAATACTTCGGCTCAGTCTTCATTAACAAAAATTGCATACTGGGAGCCTTATGACCAGAATACACACGCAGAATTTTTTGACCCCGATTGGATGTTCGGTATAAAAGAAGGTTTTGATATTGTTATTGGTAATCCACCGTATGGGATAGTCTTTGATATTAAAGCTAAAGAAGAGTATGAATATCTCTATTTAACTTTTAAAAGGAATAATGATATATATGTTGCTTTTATTGAAAAGTCTATATCATTATTATGCAAATTTGGAATCCTCAGCTTTATTACTCCTAATACATATCTGAATGGAGACTACTTTAAATTGTTAAGGAAATACTTAAAAGAGAAGACGATTATTCAAGAAATAATTGACTTCAAGAATTCTAAGATATTTCAGGATCCGACTGTTTATGTTAGCATAACAATGCTTCAAAAGGCCAATTTGATCAAAGTGCCATATAAATTATTAATTAAAATTAGTAATGTAGACTTTACACAAACTGAACAAATATTCATAGATATTCTAGCACTTGATGAAAAACCTATTAAGCCTTTTAATAAAATAATAAGTAAAATTATTTCAAGTAAACTCAGGAATAACATCGCTTATCTTGACGATAACTATTACGTCAAGGATGTTGGCTTCAATTACTGGTCCATAGGCAAGGGTAAGAAAAGAGATGGAAATTCGATTGGAGATAGAATCCTTTATTCTGGGGAGAAAAAAAATAAAAATGATCAACCATTTCTGAAAGGTAAAGACATTATAAAATATAGCGCAAATGAGCCTACTAATTATTTAAGACATAATTATAATAAATATTTACAATCTGGGGTAGATATTTTCAGATATTCAGGTGAATTTCTTGAAATATCGCCAAAAATTATTTATCGGCAAACAGCAAATAGAATCATTGCAACAATGGATTATGGTAAAAATCTTTGCGATAAGACAGTGCATATTATTGTCCCCAAGACTAAATCTGAACCATTAATGTTTTTACTTGCTTTACTCAACTCGAAGCTTTTTAACTACTTTTACAAAGACATTTCACAAGAATTGGAGGGAAGAACTTTTGCACAAGTAAAAACTACTTACATAAAGCAATTGCCTTTAATAGAATCAGATGAACCAATTAAAAACATATTTGGTATCGTTGTGTCTTACCTTATTGCAATAAAAAGAAATTATGATGTTCTTAAATATTTCTTTGAATGTCTCATCGATTCCATGGTTTATGAACTATATTTTACTGATGAAATTAAGGCTGCAAATGCCGAAGTATTGAAATATTTGACTAATTTACCAGCCCTGAAAGATGATTGGAGCGATAAGAAAAAGTTATCAGTCATTGAGAATGTTTATAAAGAACTTTCTGCTTCTAAACATTCTGTATCTATTGCAATGGAAAGGCAGAAAACGATTCCGGAAATTAGAATTATTGAAGGATTAGATAAAGAGGAAAGTTAATTGTTAAATAAAAGAACAAACCGAAACGCACATAAAGAAATATGAATGAACTATTATCAATCATTGCGCAGCCTGAGGGGAGAAGGCTTGAGTTCAAAGAGAATTTAAGCAAAGGGTATGGGATTGAACAGACTGTGGTGGCCTTTAGTAATGGGGCAGGAGGGGAGATATATCTTGGTATTGAGGATAAGACAAAAGTAATTATTGGCTTTAGCGAAAATGAAATTCTTACGATTGAAGAAAAGATATCCAATATCATATTTGAGAATACTTCACCAAGTATTGTGCCTGATATTAATATAATAAACTATGATAGCAGGTATTTATTAAAGATAACGGTTTATCCGGGAGGGCAAACACCATATTTTATTAGTTCATTAGGAGTCAATAAAGGGACTTATATTAGGGTTGGCTCAAGCAATAAACCAGCAGATGAAACAATAATTCAGGAGCTTCAAAGAAAAAAAAGAAATGTTTCTTTTGATGCAATGGTTTCTCAAACAGTGTCAGTTGACGACATAGATTTAAAAGAATTTAAAGATTATTTTCTGGATCAGACAGGGAAAAAGATAACCAATAGAGCGCTTGAGACTCTGGGGCTAATAAAAATACAAGATGGGAAACAATTTCCGACTAATTCGGCAATACTTCTATCGTCTGCTGATATTAAGCAACGTGAGTTCCCATATGCTAAAATTGAATGTGCCAGGTTTGATGGAACGACAACATCGGAAACAAGTGATGCGTTTACTATCGAAGGGCCGCTTTGCTTACAGCCTGATGCTGCACTAAAATTCATTCAGCGTAATATTAAAAAAGCCTCTAAAATAAAAGGTGTTCATCGTGAGGAACATTGGGAGTACCCGCTTAAAGCTATACGCGAAATTATTGTTAATGCAGTCATTCACAGAGATTATTCCAGACCCGGTAGTGATATTAAGGTTGCCATATTTGATGATATGCTTGAAGTAACCAGTCCTGGTTCATTGCCTGCCACAATTGACATAAATAATCTTTCAAGCGGGCTATCCGAAATCCGTAATCGTACTTTAGCTCCTATATTCAAAATGATTAATCTTATTGAGCAATGGGGTACGGGTTTTCAAAAAATAGCAGATGAACTTAAAATCTACCCTGAAATAGAAGTGAAATATTTAGAACCCGGTTTATCTTTCCAGGTACAGTTCATTAAGAAATCCATTGATAGTAAAAGCGAGAAAAATGCCGTTGATAACCAGGGACCAAGTATGGAGCAGGCCGGGACTAAGCTGGGACTAAGCTGGGACTATGTTGGGACTAAGCTGGGCATATCTAAAAATGATATAAAAAAGATATTAGCACAATGCAGAAAAGCTAAATCTCTTAATGAAATAATGCTGACATTTAAATTTTCCAATAAAAGTAAATTCAGGGAAAAATATATAAACCCATTTGTTGAATTAGGCCTCTTAGAATTAACTATATTAGGTAAACCTAAAAGCCCTAATCAAAAATATCATACTACTTCAGAGGGCGACATATTCCTCAACACACTGTAAGCATCCATGTTTAACTGTGTCTTATAAGCTTCTGCTCTTTGCAGAAGTTATATTCGGGCTGGAGAGTTACGTGTGTTATGCCAAAATCGTGCTCAAGCATCTCGTTTATTTCAACTATAATTTGCTGTGTCGCTTTTAGTGAGATGTCTTCGCACAGTTCTATGTGAGCTTCAAAATGGATGTCGCTGTCGTTTAACCGCCATACGTGTACGTGGTGTATGTTTTTTACAAGATTAAGCTGCTCAATGCTGTTCCTAATTTTATCAAGATCAATATCCGGAGGTGTTGACTGCATTAAAATATCGAGCGTCTCTTTAATTATGCTATATCCTTCTTTTATTACATATAAAGCAATTGCAAATGTAAGCACGGGATCCAGCCAATATACTTTATAAAAATATATTAGAATACTGCCTATTATTACAGCTATTGAAGAAAGAGTGTCTGCAAATAAATGGATATAGGCGGAGCGTATATTTAAATTTGATTTGGAGTCCGGTTTTAAAATGAAAGCAGATATGCCGTTTCCTAAAAGTCCGGCAGTGGCAACAATCATCATCAAAAGTCCGTCTATCAAAACCGGGTTTGAAAATCTTTCAAATGCTTCATACATCAGGAAGAGGGAAATTGCTATTACAGATACCGAGTTAAAAAGTGCTATTAATATTTCAACACGCTTATAACCGAATGTCTGTTTATGGTTAGACTTCCGTTTGCTGACTAAATTACCGATGTAGGTAAAAATAATGGCAACAACATCACCCGCATTATGCAGTGCATCTGAAAGCAATGCAAGGGAGTTTGATAAAATACCTCCTATTACCTCTGCCAATGTAATGCCGATATTCAGCAAAATAGTAAAAAGTATTTTACCCGAAGTCCCGTTCTGTTCATGTGAATGATTATGGTTATGATTATGTGCCATTTTATTAATATTTTTTTAATCTTTTAATATAAATCCAAATACGATTTAGTTCAAAATGAAAATCAATCTGCTTTGTTCAGCACAAAGAAAAATATTGCGAAGTCTCCAGCATAACCTTCAACTTTACAAACTTTCAGCTATATAACTTTCCACTTTACAACCTTCAACTTAACAACTTTTCACTTTAAAAACTTTATAACTTTCCACTTTAAAAACTCACTCGCTTTCTACGCCGGCATATTTCATTATGAATTCCGGAGTATTGGGTTCGCCTTTAAAAAATATACCTCTTTTCCCTTCTGAATAAGCCCAGCGATGGATCCAGGAAATACCGCCTGCCTTATTAAAAGTGTCAAAATGGGTATATGCGCTGTCAGTTAATGCCTCATCAATTGTAATGAATTTGTAATTTAGTTTCTTAAGCATATTAATTACAAGCTGCAGGTTATCAGCATGCAGCAGATTAGCATGCAGAAGCAGTGTATGCTTAATGTTTCTGCCGAAAATTTTATCGGACTGGCTTTCATAATATAAAAAATAGCTTTCCAGATATGAGATAAAAGTATCTGCTACTTTTTTCATCATAAGGGAGTCATTAGCCAAAAAAGCTTTTTCATATGCTGCTGCAAAAATCCAATCGGAATTATCAATGGTAATTGGCGCTATTTTATATCCTTTAGTACCGATAAATCTTTCAAAATCATTCTTTATGCTTGTATCTCTCCCTGTCTGCAAATAAGGGTGTCTGTAATATTTAAGTTTATAACCATTGCCGGTTATAAATGGCCTTATTAAGGAATCACACCGCAAGAAGTCGTTTTCATATTCTTTAATGGGGGTAGTATTTAAACTCATGTGCGAAAAAGAATGATTGCCCAAATCCAAACCCGCATTCAGCCATGTTTTAAGAATGGGTATGTAGTCCGGGTCTATTTTATCGCTGTTATTTATTTTACTGCCGATAATAAAACCGGTTGCCGGAACATTGTTCCTGGCAAGTGTTGCAGAAATATGTTCTATAATCCTGCTATGCGTCTTTATGTCTTTAATTGAAGTTGCATAGGGTAAGTCATCAAAAGTAAAAGCAACGTACCTTTCCTGCTGCCCGAACATTGTGCCGATATACATAAGTATAAAAATAAAATATTTGTAATTCATCTTAGCTCATCTTTAAATTTATAAAACTCTTTATTGCAATATAAAAAATAAATGGGAAAGAAAAACAAATAATATAAATACCGTAAAAAACAGTAGTTAGATGATAATTAATTAGTTATTATATTTGTAGTTGAAATAATTTTTGCAAATCAAAAGAATGGTTAATTTTGATGAAAAAAGTCGTTACTTTGTTTGTTGTTATTGCTTCAATAATGTTTGCTCAAAATAAACAGATTGAAAAGCTAAAAGTTCCGAATCCTAAGTCTGATGTTTTTTTACAAGGATTTTATTGGAACAGTACCCCCGGCGGAATCTGGTATGATTCCTTGGCCAGACTGGCGCCGGGACTGGCATCAGCCGGATTTAGTGCTATATGGATACCGCCGGCTGCAAAAGGGGCAGGAAGTCTTTCGATGGGGTATGATATTTATGACCATTATGACTTTGGCGACTATAATCAGAAAGGCTCTCAGAAAACCAGATTTGGAAATAAGCAGGAACTAAAAAATATGGTTTCTGCATTTAAACAAGTTGGTATTTCCTGTTTTTATGATGCAATATTAAACCATGCCGGTAACGGCGATATGCGGGATAAGTATGAGTGCGGTAATGATTCGGGGTATGTCATTTTTAATCCCGCAAGCGGCAGATTTCCCAAAACCGCAAGAAACTTTCATCCGAACTTAGTTCATTGCGACAACACTCCTCCTTATCACAGCAAAGAATTTTCAGAAGATTTATGCTATCAGTCCGCCGGGACAGGCGACAGCCTTATTGCCTGGGGACGATATATCATAGATGAGCTGGGATTTGAAGGTTTTAGGCTGGACGCAATAAAGCATATTGAGCCGCAGTTTATAGCAACATTTTCTCAGGCCTTCCCGGGTAAATACATGGTTGGAGAACATTGGAGCAGCATTGGCGAGATTCAGTCATATCTTAATGATGTCGGCAGCAACGGCGGAAATATTGCAGTGTTCGATTTTCCTCTCCGTTATTCCCTAAGAGATATGTGTAACAACACTTCCGGCGGTTATGACATGAACAATCTGGATTACGCAGGTTTAATAAATTCAGGCTCTTCAGGTTATAATGTTGCCACTTTTGTTGAGAACCACGATGTGGACAGAATCGGCTGGGATGACTCAGTTGATGTAGGCCATGACCCCATTATAACAAATAAAGATATGGCATACGCTTATACAATATTTTCTGAAGGAAGGCCGTGTGTTTTCTTTAAAGACTATTTTATGTATGGGCTTAAAGGCAAAATTGATACTCTTATATGGATTAGGCAGAATTTTATTTACGGGGGTACAACTAAAAGAAGCGGTTTAAATCCCTGGTACTCCGGCACCGGAACTCAGGCCGATTTATCAAAAGATATATATGTTGCACGAAGGAACGGCGGCAGCGGTAAGCCGGCGGCTTATATAGTTATGAATGATAATCCTTCCGAGTGGAGGGGCGTTTGGGTTAATTCAGATTATCCCAACCAAAAGTTTAGAGACTATACCGGCAAAGGCGAGGACAAAACGGCTCAGGGGGATGGTCGTGTAGAGCTTTGGGCTCCGCCAAGAAGTTACGCTATTTACGTGCCTGATACTACCATGACTTTGAATAACCCGCCGGTTTTGCAGGAAGTGCCTAATCAGGTTGCATATACAAATTCAAGGTTTGAATATCAGTTGACTTGCAATGATGCCAATGGAGATTCCCTAACGTATTCTTTACAGAACAGTCCCCAATGGCTAAACGTATCAGGGAGGGGTTTATTAAATGGAACCCCTGCATTTGCTGATACTGCTTTAACTAATGTTATAATTAAAGTGCAGGATACTCACGGAGCTTTCGCTTCTGATACGCTTTCTCTTATAGTTAAATTCAACAGGGCTCCCATTTTCCAGTTATTAAGCGATACTACTACAAAAGCTACTAAAAGATTTGAAAGACTTGTTAAAGCTGTTGATGCGGATGTTGATACTTTGCATTACTCAATTAAACAAGCTCCTGCTTTCCTTCATCTGGAAGAATTGTCGGGCGTACTTACTGGAACTCCTGCGATAACCGATACCGGGTACTATCAGATAAAACTGCTTGTTACCGATAAAAAAGGTGCATATGACTCAACTTCATTCAAATTAACTGTTTCCAAAATTGCCGATAGTGTAATTGCAACATACGGCAGACCCGTTATTGACGGTACAATTAATATCGGTAGTACAGATTGGAGAGAGGCCTGGAGGCTGACAGTTGATTCTGATTCAGACAGCTATTGGAATCCTCATACAATTATCAATAATGAATTGATTGGAGTCTTTGCTACATGGGATTCTGATTCATTATATCTCGGTGCTAAATATGTAATAAATGACACTTATAATACACTGATGTTTTATATTCATGCAGGCATTACCGGAGGATGCACTAATTTTAATTCCACTGCGGGATTTAGAGGCAGCTATCCAAAAAACTTCAGGTTCAGACCGGAAGATGAAATTAACTTTATTACTGCTGCATGGAATCAGTCAGCTCCTCAGTTATTCAAGATAGACAGCAGCACTACCATTCCTGTTCCGTCAAATAGTTTACGCGGTATTGGCGGATGGGATTCAGAGTGCTCAATAGCGTGGAATGACATATATGGATTAGGAGCAGGTAAGATACCGGCTAATGTTAAACTTAAATTTGTTGCGGTTATTGCCGGCGGGTATAATTATGGCGGAGGTGATTCTTCTCCGGATAACCCGGATATAAGCGGTGGTGCAGGCCCTGACAGTTTGATAAATCTTGTTTCCATTGAACCTGACAAGGACGGTAACGGAATACCTGACCCTACAATATTTATAACCGGTGTAAATGATTCTAAAGCTGCTAAAATTCCTACGGAGTTCAGCCTGAAACAGAATTATCCGAATCCGTTTAATCCTTCAACGGTAATAGAGTATGATTTGCCTGTAAGCGGAAAAGTTGAACTGAAAGTGTTTGACATTCTTGGTAAAGAAATTACAACCCTTGTAAACGGATTTAAACCTGCCGGAAGTTACAGCATACGGTTTAATGCTTCAAATTTACCAAGCGGTGTATATTTTTACAGGATGAAAACCACAAACAATATCATGATAAAGAAAATGATGCTTGTTAAGTAATTAACAATTAGTTGTTTTAGTAACTCCGCCTTTCGGGGCGGAGTTTATATTTAACAAACACACAACCTCATAGCTAAAACCAGATTCCCCTTTAATCCCCCTTAAGAAGGGGGATTAAACGGACATTAACACAACCTTTAGCATAGTGCTACTGCCTGCATCGTCCCTTCCCTCCCAGGGGGAAACAGGGAGAGGTCGTTTAGCAGCATATCTCTGTGCAGTTTATTTATGCCATATCCCCCTTTTTCCCCCTTACGAAGGGGGATAAATACAACCAGACAGAAATTCACACAGCCTCTGAAGGATGAGGTTATGAAGGGCGGAGATATTAAAAAAGGTGCCTTGTAAGGGCACCTTTTTTTTTGTTCATTCTGATAATAATTTAGGGCGTATATACTCTACAGTTTACCTTCGGATTTTAGTTTTTTAACTAATTGTTCCATCTCGGTAACTATTTTATCAAGTCTTGCAAATGCTGCTTTATAAGGCTCAGGAGAATTCATATCAACTCCTGCATTCTTTAATAATGTAACAGGGTAGTCACTGGCTCCTGATTTTAATAAAGTTATATATCTTTCTAAGGCTTTATCTTTTTTGCTCAAAACATTATCACTAAGAGCCATGGAGGCAATCATGCCTGTGCTGTATTGAAAGACATAATAGTTCATAAAGAAATGAGGAATAGCACCCCATTCATTTTGAATATAATCATCAACCTGAGTTACACCTTTATCGTGACCGTAATACTCGCGGGTAAGAGCTAAATAAGTGCTGTCCAGCCAGTTAGGGGTTAAGGATTTGCCCTCTTCTACTCTGGTGTGCATAGCTAATTCAAACTCTGCAAACAAAGCCTGACGGTAAATGGTTCCTCTTGCTCCGTCAACATAATTATCCAGAAGATATAATTTAAATAAATCATCTTTTTCATTATCAGCCATATAATTTATAAGCATGCTTTCGTTAAATGTAGAAGCAATTTCAGCTATAAAGGTAGTGTAGCTGGAATTAGCATACGGCTGTGTGCTGAATGTATAGTAAGAATGCATTGAATGTCCGAGCTCGTGAATCAGGGTGGAAACAGCATCATAGTCTCCATTGAAATTCATTTTAACAAACGGGTGTACCTTGTATATACCGCTGGAATAAGCTCCGCTTTCTTTGTCTTTGTTTGGATAAATATCTATCCATCTGTTGCTGAAAGCTTCATCCAGTTTGGATTTATAGTCTGAGCCCAAAGGAATAAGTGATTTATAAACTAAGTCTTTTGCTTCATCAAATGAAAAAACTTTATCTACACTTTTAACTGCGGAAGCATAAACATCTTCATAGCGGAACTTATCAAGTTTTAATAATTCCTTTTTTAACTTTAAATAGCGGTGAAAAGGCTCTAAATTTTGCTTAACATATTTTATCAGGTTATAATAAACGGAAGTATCAATGTTGTCGCCATATAAGCGAGCCTGAAGGCAGGTTGTATATTTGCCTACCTTAGCATCAAATAAATGCATCTTCATTTGGGCATCCATTAACGAAGCTAAAGTATTTTCGTATTTTTTGTGGTTCTTCCAAAATGTATTCATTACTAATGAGCGGTCTCCCGGTTCTTTTGCCGCTCTGTAATAGGAGTAGTTAGTGTAATTAAGAGTAACTTTTTTACCGTCGGAAAGTGTAACTTCCATATTTGGAATGTCAACATTGTTAAGCAGGTTAAAAGCTTCAGAGGTATTTGAGCTGTAAAGTCCGGTTAGAGAAACAATTTTCTGCTGTTCGGCAGGCAGGATATGCTCTTTAGCTCTTAGTATCTGTTCAATAGTGAATTTATAATCAGCTAATCCTTTTTCCTGAGCTAAATATTCTTTAATTGTTTCAGGTTTTACTTTAAGCAGGTCATCCTGCAGGAAAACAAATTTAGCAGAAACCTCAACCCAGAGTGACTGAACTTCACCCTTCATAACTGCAAAAGCGGAATTGCTCATTTCCATATTATACTGATGTCCGGCATACTCATATAAGCGGGTGACTTTTTGGTTTAATAAATCATTTAACTGAAACATTGCAAGCATTTTTTTTGCAGAAGTGGTCCAGTCTTTTTGAAGGGCGTCAACTTGCTTAAGCAGATTTACAGATTCCTGTTTGTCTTTATCCCAGTCAGCTTTTGTTGCATAAATATCTTCAATCTTCCATTTATACTGTTCGGGGACTTGAGAGCGGGGAGTTGTTGAGTAATCAGGAACTTTGCTTTCCTGCGCTAAAGTACTTAATGGCAGTGCGGTAAGCATTAATAGAACCAATAAAAGTGATTTGTAGAATAACCGGAGCATTATTTGCCTCATTATTGTTATTAGGTGTTAATTTATGAATTTTTGGATATTAATATACGAACCTGAATATTTAGAAAATAGAGAATATTGGAGAAACGCAAAATATTAATGATATACGGTGAAAGGGCTTGAAGAGATGGGCTTTTTATGGATAGAAGTTCTGCTGGTAAGACCTGCAAAAATTATTGTGGTCTTTTACATACTGAAAATTTAACTGCTGTTTTGATTATTTGAAACAAGTGCTACAAGATTAAGTAAAGTTTAATCCATTCAGGATTCTAACCTAAAACTGAGTTAAGGAATGTTGACTTTATACGGAAATAAAAGTAATTTAAATTGATAGTAATTTTATCATATTTCCTATCTTTTTAGAAGATTATCCGGCACTTTAAGTGCTTTAGAACTAATTATAAATTGTTTCAGTTTTGAGGTGAAAAAATGGATGCTAAACGAATAAGCAGCGCAATATTAGTACGCGGTAATATAGTTTTACTGTTTCTTTTTATTTTTAATTTTTGCAGTAGTTCAACACAGGCGCAAGCTGCAAATAATTTACCGTTACTTACTGAAAATTCCGACAGTACTGAAACTTTGTTTTCACTTCAAAAAAAGTTTAATAATTATTTTGAATCAGAAAACATAAAGGATGGTCTTTATTTAAAAGACGGGAAATTGCAGAAGGCTCCCAACTGGAAATTATTCAAGCGGCTGGAGTATTATTTGGAACAGAGAGTAAATCCTGTAACCGGAGAGTTCCCCAAAACAAATTCCATTTTAGAATATAGTAAAAGTGAAAATGGGTTGACTAAAAAATCTGATTATTCAGGAGCGTGGACTAATTTAGGCACAAATACCACTACAGGGGGTTATGCCGGTCTTGGTAGGATAAATTGTGTGGCCTTTCATCCAGCAGACACTAACACCTTTTGGGTAGGCAGCCCTTCCGGAGGAATCTGGAAAACTACTAATAGCGGCAGTACATGGACAATTCTTAATAATAACCAAACAGTGCTTGGCGTTAGTGATATTGTTCTTGCAAATGATTTTGCAACTTCCGGTACTATGTATATTGTTACAGGTGACAGGGATGGAGGCAGCATGTGGTCTCTAGGGGGAGGCCAGGGTGCTGATAATGTAAGTATAGGAGTGTTAAAATCAACTGACGCTGGCTCTACATGGAATACTACGGGGCTTACCTACGCTCCAAGCTCGAACAAAATGGTTTATCGTCTTTTGATTCACCCTGCTAATAATCAAATCCTTATTGCCGCAACAACGGACGGAATATATAAATCAACTGACGGCGGAGCAAACTGGGTCCAAAAAAATGGCAACAAATTTATTGATATGGAGTTTAAACCGGGCGATCCCAGCATTGTATATGCATCTACCGTTGGCTACGGCTACGCATATGTTTTCAGGTCAACCAACACAGGGGACATTTGGAATATTACTGCTACAATTACGGGCGGGAGGAGAAGTGAGCTTGCTGTTTCTCCAAACAATCCTGCTGTAGTCTATCAACTTGTAGCTAATAGTACAGGCGGATTATTAGGCATATATAAGTCTACAGACAGCGGAGCAAATTTTGCCCAGATAAATACTAATACAAGCCAAAATATGTTTGGATATTATAGTGATGGCTCCGGTGCTTCCAGCGGGCAGGGTTCATACGATGTATGTATTGCGGCATCGCCCACGGATGCAAACGTTATTTTTATCGGGGGAATAAATACCTGGAAATCCACAGACGGGGGCGTTACGTGGACTATTAGCAATATGTGGACAAGTTCTTCGTCTTATAATAAGGTTGGAGCGCCTGTTGCACATGCAGACAAACATGTTTTAGCATTTCAGAGCGGTACATCTATTTTTGAGGGTAACGATGGCGGTATTTATAAAACGTCCAATGGCGGAACTGGCTGGAAAGATTTGTCAAACGGATTAGTTATAAGCCAAATTTACAGGATCGGAATTTCCAGTACAGATGCTACAAAAATTTTAGCAGGCTTGCAGGATAATGGATCTAAAAAGTTTAACGGAAGTGTAAACACGTGGAATGATGTTACCGGCGGTGACGGAATGGAATGTATTATTGATTTTAATAATGCAACTACATATATGTATGCTACTTATGTACAGGGTACAATATACAGGAACAGCAATGGATTCAGCAACCAAATTACTACTACAATTTCTGCTAATATACCCGGAGGGCAGCCTACCGGGGCCTGGGTTACTCCATACATAATGGATCCGACAAACAGTTCAATCCTTTATGCCGGGTTTGACCAAGTTTGGAAGACTGCAAATAAAGGCGACTCCTGGACAAGCGCATCTCAACAGTTGAGTGCCTCAACCAAATTACGTTCACTTGCTATTGCTCCCTCTAATACAAATGTGCTCTATGCTGCTGATTTAACAAATATGTGGAAAACTATTGATGGCGGGGCAACTAATTGGTCAGCCGTTACTCTGCCTGCTACCTCCAGTAGTGTTACTTATATAGCAGTAAAAAATAATGATCCCAATACAGTCTGGATTACTTATGGCGGATATACTGCCGGAGCTAAAGTATACCAAACGACAGATGGGGGCAGCAATTGGACTAATATCTCGGCCGGATTGCCTAATCTTCCGATAATGTGTATTACTCAGTATAAAAGTGTTACCGACCGTAATGTCCTATTTGCCGGGACAGATGTTGGGGTGTATATAAAAGACGGCAGCGGCAACTGGACTAATTTTAGTACAGGTTTACCAAACGTAGTTGTTACTGAAATGGAAATATTTTATCAGTCAGGCGCCGATAAGCTTAGGGCCGGTACTTTTGGCCGGGGTTTATGGGAAACAGATATATCTTCAATATTCCCGGTTGAACTTACATCCTTTACCGGCAAAGTAAGCGGACAAAATGTACTGCTTAACTGGAACACCGCCACAGAAGTAAATAATTATGGATTTGAAATTCAAAGGTCATTATTCAATAGTGACCTGTCAAAAGCCAGTTGGCAAAAAGTCGGTTTTGTAATTGGTAATGTTAACAGTAATTCACCTAAAGATTATACTTTCACAGATAAAACAATAAAGGAAAGCGGTGTTTACATATACCGCCTAAAGCAGTTAGATGCCGATGGGAAATTCCAATATTCTAAAGAGATTAAAGTAAATGTTAATCCGGCAGCTTCATATGTTTTACGGCAGAATTATCCAAACCCGTTTAATCCGGTAACTTCAATTGGATATTCTATACCTTATGCAGGTAAAGTTACATTAAAAATTTATGATATCCTTGGCAATGAAGTGGCTGCATTGATTAATGAAGAAAAACAAGCAGGGCAATATGAAGTGAAGTTCAATGCTTCAAATCTGCCGAGTGGAATTTATTTTTATACACTCCATGCCGGGAGTTTTTCCGAAACTAAAAAGCTGGTTTTAATGAAATAATAACTTTTATAACATATAGTAATAAATAGAAAGTACCGGAAAACAAATAAAGTATTCTTAATTTCTCAAAGAAATACTAAGCATATAATACTTAAACAATTAAATTAAAATGTGTTTAAGCGTAGTTTTGGTTATTCATATATCTTGTGAAATGCCTATACAAATTATTTGACATAGAAAACAAGGAATTTCATTAAACCTTCTTATTTACAGAATATCTAAGCAGGACATTACCTGAGGTAAATGTTTTAATCCCGTCAAGGTTTAAACAGATTCTATTTTCTAAATCATTGAATAGTTTATTCCCTTTACCAAGAAGGACCGGATTAATTATTAACCAAAACTCATCAACAAGATCGTAATCTAATAAAGAAGATACCAGGTTGGGACCGCCGATTGTCATATATTTCCCGGGAAGTCCTTTTAACTTCCGGATTTCTTCTTCAACATTTGCTTTGATAAGCTTAGAGTTGTTCCAGTATACATTTTCGAGAGTAGTAGAGAAAACGATTTTATCTGAATTATTTAACCTTTCAGCAATGGCATGTGAATCTTTCATAGCTTTGGTTGTAGTCCAGTAACTTGATAGCAATTCATAAGTTTTCCGGCCGAATATAATGGCGTCAACCTCACTGAGTAAACCTAACATAAAATCATTAAATTCATCATCAACATTATGCCAGTCAATTTCATTGTTCGGTCCCTCAAAGTAACCGTCGGCAGAAATCGATAATAGAAAAATCAATTTTCGCATAATTAATACTCTAAGAATTTTTCTTTTCTATTCTATAATTAAGCAAAACATTCCCTGAATTATAAACTTTAGATTCTATAAGTTTTAAATAAACCCTGTCTTTTAATCCATTAAATAAAGAAGTTCCTTTACCAAGGATAACAGGGCTTACAATTAGTCTGTACTCGTCTATAATATTGTAATCCAGTAAACCTAAAACCAAATTGGAACTGCCAAATATTGCCATATCCTTGCCGGGTAGTTGTTTCAGCTTTTTAATTTCCTCAATGGCATTTCCATTAAGCAACTTAGAATTATTCCAGTCGGCTTTTTTTAATGTTTTAGAAAATACTATTTTTTGAAGATTATTCATCCTTTCGGTAACTAAAGGATCATCGGAATTCGCCTCTGATGTCGGCCAGTAAGAAGCCATTAGCTCGTATGTAATTCGTCCGAAAATAAGAGTATCGACACTGTCCAGAAATGCAATTGAAATATCATTAAATTCTTTATCGACATTATGCCAATCGAGTTCTTTGTTCGGCCCTTCAAAAAAACCATCAACTGAAATCATCATTTGAAATATTATTTTTCTCATACTTATTATTCCTGCTTAAATTATTTTTGGTTTATAAATTAATAAAACTGTTCCTGAGTCGTATTTATTAGTCGCCATTAAGCTCAGATTGCAATTACTATTGAGTCCGGCAAATAAGTGTTTTCCTCCTCCCAATATAACGGGAGTAACAAAAAGATGGAATTCATCCACTAAGCCAAGATTTGTAAATGCAGTAACAATTCCGGCACCGCCATAAAGGACAATATCCTTGCCCGGCTGGCTTTTTATCTTTGAAATTTCTTCACGGATATTTTCTTTAATTATCTTTACATCCTTATATTCAACTTTATCAAGGGTTCTTGAAAAAACAATTTTGGGAATACCTCTGATTTTTGCACCAAATTCACTTTTATCATTTGCCCAGTACGGTAAAAATTCATCAGATAGTACACGGCCAAGAAGTATAAGATCTATTGAGTCAACAATATCTTCAGAGTGTTTTTCGCTTCCTGCATCGGCGTACTTGAATACCCAATCCATTTCACCATTTGGACCAATAATAAAACCGTCAATTGATGTATACATTGAAACAATAACTTTTCTCATTTAGTCCATTTCCATTTCGACATAATTATGAAAACATAATAAACCATTATATCTTCATTATTAAAATATTTTACATCACAAAAAATTATCCAGGATATTAACCTTAGTTGTTTATTAGCCAAGTCACATCACAAAGTGACTTGTACATTGGATAATGCTGAAAATAGAAAAAGAAAAAAAGAAGAGAATTTATTAATAAAAGTAATAATTTATATTTTATAAAAATATAAACACAGTGCAACTAAAACAGACAACAGTACTGATGACCCCACATTTGGAATATTACTGAAAGTATTACTGCAAAAATAATAGCGGCTCTATATGGCCGTTGCTATAAAATATCTTTACTACTAAAATCTATGCTTTTGACGCTGTCATTACCAAAATCCGGATTTACTTTTTCCATCCATTTATCGGGATATGAAATAGGCTGCCACCCAAACTTTTTGTAGAGTTCGTGCGCATCTTTAGTAAGTAATACCCATTTCCTAAGTCCCTGCAAATTGGGGTGACTCATAATTGTTTGCATCAGCCATTTGGAGAGCCCGCGGCCGCGGTATTCTTCCACTATAAATACATCGGCTAAATATGCTATTTGAGAAAAATCCGAGATTACTCTGGCGTATCCAACTTGCCTGCTGTTGTGAAAAAGTCCAAAGTTTAAGGAATTATCAAACGCAGTTTTTACTTTTTCCAAGGGGATGTTTCTGCTCCAGTAAGAATGATTAGAAAGAAAATCATGTATAACGTTTGTATCAAGCTTTGATTTGTCAGTCGTGATAATAAAATCATCTTTCTGTACTGTTATAGTTTGCATAGTATTATTTTTAATTATTATTAAGTTGGAGTAAAATTAATTGATAATCCTAATTATATCAAGAAATAAATAAATGAATGATTATAATAGGGTATGGGAGGAGCCTTGCGTTATAGGCGTTGACTGTGTGGCTTTGGGGCAAGCAGTCTTGGGCAGATCCCTCCCGGCCTCCCTTAAAAAAGGGAGGTGGAAGGAGGAAATAAAGAATTAATCTTTCTATTTAACCAGAAGCATCTTTTGGGTGCTTTTAAAGTTTTGTTTTCCGTCGGCAGAAATAGCTATTATTGAGTAGAAATAAATTCCGCTTGTAAGGTAAGAAGCATTAAAATTGACTTCATGGAAACCGGCATCCTGTTTGCCGTTTACCAATTCTTTAACAATCTGGCCAAGTGAATTATATACTTCAACTTTTACGTTACTTTCTAAAGGTAATGCAAATCTGATTTTAGTGGACGGATTAAAAGGGTTCGGATAATTCTGCAAGAGGGCAAAATCTTTAGGCGCTATTTTAATGTCCAGAGATATAATATTTGAATATTTAAATTTACCATCTGTATCAATCTGCTTTAGGCGGTATTCATACCTCCCGCTTGAGGATAAACCCTTATCTGTAAAGGTATAATTTTTCTCTGAATTACTGTTGCCGCTTCCTTTAATGAACCCTGCTTTTTCAAACTGTCCGTTAAGATTAACAGATCTCCTTTCAATATCAAATCCGTAATTACTAATTTCCGTTGCTGTTTTCCAGTTTAATACTACATTACCGGCACTTGTAGAAGCCGTAAAAGAGACGAGCTCAACGGGTAACGTGGTTTGATTGCTTGGATTACCTGACGCTATTGTTGTGTTGTATAACTGACTGCCTGTTGAACCGTTATATTCAAAAGCCTGAACGGTATATTGAGTATTAGGAGCTGTGTTTGTAACTACAACACTTGATCCGGTTCCATTATAAACACAATAATAACCGGAAGAACTCAATTGTGTGCCTTTAGAGCTCCAATTTGAACTGGCTGTGTATGGTGTAAGGTTGGAAGGGTTGGTAATGGAACCGGTACCCTGTTTCATAAATACCGCTCTGCTTGAGCCATTTCCGTTTGACCAGGAAAGAGTTAACTGTGTTCCTGCTGCATTGCTGGCTAAACCAATTGAGCTTGCCTGAGTAGTTGGTGTAACAATTGCCGGACTAATTACAATATCATTTATGCCGACCCAACTGGTAGTATTGTCTGCCAAATGAATCCGGATTTCGTCGACATTGTCGAAAATAGAAGTCAAAATAGAAGAATGATCTAAAGCTATGTAAGTTGCACTTGTGTTGCCGGCAAACGTTCTTGACCCTAATGAAGCACCGTTATTGAAAGCTTCAACTGCAAACAAAGCTCCTGACCAGCTTCCCCAATCTTCAAAGTTAACGGAAGTTAATCTAAAGTTTGAACCATCAGATGATTTAATCGTTAATCCGAAATAACCAGGACTCGTCCCATCATCCCATGATACTAAGGGAAGTGAATAGCCATCCGAGGCATTATGGAAGCCCATTGTTCCGGTTGGTTGTATTGTCCCGTCACTATTTATTCCATAAATTTGGATGATTATGCCCGGGATATCGGTCGAATTCCCTTCCCCGTCTGTAGCTATATTATCAGCACCAAAAACATTACCCGTCGCACCGCTGAATGTAATTGTACCGGATTGTCCGTAGATTGATATTAAACTAAATAAAAAAATTACTGCACAGTTTACTAGTATCTTCATCATATTTTCCTAACATTTATTTATCGTATATTAATGTAATTATAAAGCACACATTTCTTCCCCATAATCGCACAAAGTTACCATAACTTTAGGGGTAAACGTAAGACTGACTTATACCTTTAAAATACAAGCAGATAAAAAAAGCTGTTCTAGAAGGTTCATGGTTTAGTTATATTAAACATTTTATATCAATACCTTAATGCCTATATGTAAGTAATGAAAATTAGGGCGATAAATAATATTTATGCCGGTTTATTATTTATTTTGTAAAATATTATATTTGCAGTTCAAAACCACATAAAGGATAATATATGGCTGACAAATCAAAAGAACTTAACGCATCAATTACGCTTATAAATGAAAAGCTTAACTTCAAAGGGGCTGTAGAAGATAATATGCCTATATATATTGATTATACCCCGCCGCTTGGGGATAATATGGGTTACACTTCGCTGGAGTTATTACTTCTTAGTTTGTCTTCATGCATGGGGAGTGCAATCCTTACTTTTTTGCGGAAGATGAAAAAGACTATTGCAGGTTTTGAAATACATTCAAAAGGAATCAGGAAAGAAGAACACCCGACAGGTTTTAGTACTATTTTTGTGGAAATTGAGTTAAAGTCTCCCGATGTAACTGAAGAAGACTTGAACAAAGTAATTAAACTATCAGAAGATACTTATTGCCCGGTCTGGTCAATGCTTAAAGGGAATGTAGAGATAAATGTGAAATATAAAATTACTATGTAAGCGAGAAAAGAAAATGGAAAAATATTTTTATTGATAGGACTTGTGAAAATATTTAAATTTTGCTATAGTTTTTAATGCTGAAAAACATTTTATCTCAATAATTACAGACTAATATAAAAACTTATATCTGATTTATTAAAGGAAGTGGAATATGGACTTTGAAATTAAAAATTCTTCTAAAAAAAAGATGATTGATAAAATTGAAGAGTATTATAGGGATAAAGTAATTCTTTCTACTAATTTTGAATGTTCTTATAAAAAAGAATGCGGGAGGCAAAGTGAAAAATTTTATGGACCTAAATCTGCTTTTATTAGTTCTGGATATGAAAAAGGAACTCTACCGAGGTTATTAATTTTATCGCTTGACCCGGGTAGTAGTGAAGAAAATCCATCGAAAAGACTGCCAATAGCAGTTAGAGAATTTGAAGAAACCAGGGATATTAGCTTGCTCCATAAAGGGCGGCATTGGTATAGGACACATGAACTAGCTTTCCATATTTTACGGCAATTCAAAGATGATCTAAATATCGAAGATGTTAAACATTATTTTGCCCACGTTAATACAGTAAAGTGTAGTATGAACAATCCATACAATAAACAAGCTGATAAAATGCTTTTTAAAAATTGCCGTGGTTACCTTGAAGATGAAATCGTTTTGATGAGACCTGATATAATAGTTACGCAAGGACTTGAAGCCAAGAAAGCTCTTGAACAGATTATTCCAGAAACTCACCTTAGTCAAGATAGAGCCCATCATATTATTAATTTAAATGGCAGAAAGGTATTTTGGCTTCAAACAGTTCATCCAAGCAATTATGGGGCATTTCATAAGCAATTTAATAAAGGTAAGGGTTGGGATAAGTATGCAAGGGAGATTTATCAATGGTATCAAGAACGTTAGGTGCTGATATTATTATAGTTTATAAAGTATATGCTTTATAAGTCTGATGCAAGTTTATTTTAATCTTCAAAACTGCGTATTCTGTTAACTGGCAGATCAGGATGTTAGCCTTTCGCATGGAGTTGTTTCAAATGCGATAGTTATGCTGTGCTGTTTTACAGTTCCAATATCAGTTGAATTGAATTCAGGGACTTAATGAATCTTGAAGAACCAGTAGGGGTATTTGCGGCCGTAAAGGAAAAACAATTCGGCTCGGGTAAGCTCAATATGGGTTTAATTCTTTTTTGCCTGAGAAATGTCGTCTCCTTCAAAAACAGATTTCTTTATCAAAAAATTATTTATAGATCCTTTGGGCAAGGGTTTCGGCCGGCATCCGGAGAATGCAAGGACGTACTTTGCAATAAGATTGTTTGTATAAAGGTTATAGACTGAGATTTCATCATTGCCTGCCGTCAGAGCATATTTTTCACCGCGATAAGTCCGGCCGGGAAATAATTCCGTGAATTTTTTACTGCTGTATCCGGAAAATTCCTTATCAGGCTGCATAAGCAAAGTATCCGCAATAATATGAATGTAACCTGGCAAATCGCTTATGGAATCCTGATGTCCGTCAGAAGCCAGGGTGTCAGATGAATTTATATCTGTCAGTTTTATATCCGGAGCAGACAAATAATTATTGGTATACTTAATAAACTCACTCCTGTCAGGAAGGCTGCTGGTATCAATGCTCATTCTGGTAATATCATCCGGGTTCCCGCTATGTTTTTGATATAAAGTTAAGTAGTTATCAATACCGGTCTTATCAATTAAAAAACGGTTATACAAGCCCGACAGGGAATAGCTCATTGAGGCATCCACTGACAAAAATTGTTCACGCGAAATTAACTCTGTATAATCCATTAACTCGCAGGTTTGCAGATATGCACCCATTTCAAGAATGATATCAGGCTCTTTTCCCCCTCTGCCTCCTGTTGCAACAGCAAAACCTTCTTGCAAAAAAGGATGTGTGTAAAGTGAATTGTTCTGTAATTTGTAATTAATCAGAAGATGAGCCAGTTCGTGAAGGTGGCAGTTGTATGTTGTTATTATATAATCGTATGGGAGATAATACATACCCATTGTCTGAAATCCGGTTAAAGATCTTATCTCATCATCATTATTACATAAATAGTAGTATATCTTTTCTTTCTTAAGCCTGCACTTAAGTTCGTCAGAATAATTAAGCAATTTAGCCATGCTGTCTACAAAAGCTTCAAGTCTATCAATGCAATATTCGTTGAACGATTCAGGATTGCTTACCACAAAAATGAAATGAGGACTCTCGATCCGTTTCCAATTCCTTGAATAATAGTAAACGGGTGACACAAGGTATTTGCCGTGGAAGTAATATACTTTAGGGCTATAATTTCCGGAAAAGGATAAAGTTATGCTATGATAGTCGTCCTTAAGATATGCTGTCCTAATTTCATATTTTACAGAGTCATTATTTATCCTGGCCTTTAACTCATTTTCAACATCATTGGAGATTAAAAATTTGTTTTGCACGCCCTGATAGCTTATATTGAGACGTTTTGAAACAGAAAGCTCTGCCGGCAATACAAAAGAAGGGAGAGAATCGCTTCTCCATAAAAGAGCATGAACGAATCCGGCTGCACAATTCATTGGGAACTTTTCTATTTGCGGAAAAGAATCCGAATGGATTATGATAATACCAAAAAGAATAAATAGTACTGTCTTTTGCCGGAACATATTTACTTAGTTCTATTATATATTTTATTGAATGCTTCTTTGGTAAGAATAATTAAAGTTTCTTTTCCTAAATCAAGGATCGAAACATAGTTCTGGCTAAAAACAATATGCTGATTCCACTCAAGAAAATCTTTATATAAAAGTAAGGTACAGACGTCGGTTGATGTAATATATTCAGACAGGATGTGTGAATGTGTAGTAGCGGTGACTTTATTTTCTTTTCCTTTATACGGAAATGTAATAAGTGAATTATGTAATTTTTCTTTTTTTGCAAATTCATTGTTGGCTTTGTATGTAAAGAGATAATCGTTACCGATTAAAACATTTCCGGCTTCACCTGGGCCTGTTAGTACAAATACCTTTTTACCAATATGATTATTTATAGGAATAAGATTGAATGAAGTATTGTCATAGTGACGGAAAAAACCTGTAGTGTCTGAATAAATTCTTCTAAATGCGTCCTGCCGGATAGTAATTAGTCCTATCTCTTCCGGGGTGGGGGCATTATTCAAAATATCGACTGATAGTGGTTCCTTCCGGGGAAGAAGACCAAATGTAAACCTCGCCAGAATATGTGATGAGTCATAACGGCTAAAAAATATTGATACAATTCTGTCATTGTTCTGATATGATAAATATCCCCCGAGAGAATCCTTTTTGCTCTCTAACTTTTCAAGAAAATAGTCGGTTGCATACCAGGATGCTTTTTCCAGTCTGCATAGTAATTTTCCCTCATCCATTATTGTTGTGCTGATTGAGTCAATTGATGAAGCTGCAAGCTGTGCATAGAGAATAAGTACCAACAAAGCCGTATAAATATATTTCATTAGATTTACCCTATTTTAAAGCAATAATACTTATATAAACCAATATTTTTAGATAATGGATATATGAAGTACAAAATTAACATTAATAATTATTTCAACAAAATGTATTCTTACAGGGATATTTCTCCAGTTTTGCACTGCATTGCTTTTTAGAAGATGATACATGTGCCGGTGTGCTATTTATTTATCCGTTCTGTAAACAAAATAATTCATCATGTAAATTATGGATTTTTCTGATTTGATTAACCGACGCGGATACCACCGACTAATAGAAGGATCAATACACCTAAAACAAAAGCACCTAATATTGAAAGCCATAAAAAAGAAAACATGGATGCTGCAACATCATATTTCTTTTCCATAATTTTATTTATGTCCGAATAGGATATTTTTATGGTAGAAGTATCTTTTTTTATAATAATGTAATCCCCCTCAGATGAGATTTCGGAATTTTGGAGCTCGTCAATTAAAATTTCCTTTTTGTCCTTAAGGATTATCTTACTCTTATTATGGCTTTCTTTCTTAACATAATCTTCTTTTGATATCTCACGATATGAATAACATCCTGAAATGAAAATGGAAGTACAAATAAGCAAGATAACAATAGATACCGACCTAATTGTCTTATATCCAAGGTTCTTTCGACCTTTATGTCGGTGTATATTATTCTTAGCTGAAGTGTAATCAGCTAACCCCTTTAATAAAATATCAATTAGTTTGTGCATTCAGGTCCCATTATGGTTCAGTTATATATGTCTTAAAATATCTCTTATCTAAAATTAACATAATTAATTATTTCAGCAAAATAAATTTTGGTAACGATAGTTCTCCCCTTAAGCAGTTCATTGCTCGTTAGATAAAAAATAATATAGGGGGCAGCCTCAAAACTGCTGAGAGCCTTGTAATTATCTATTTCATTAAAACTATTTTTTTTGTAATCTGTTTGCCGGCGGAAACTAGCCTGCAGAAATAAATACCTGAAGCAAAACCCTGGGCGTTCCATTTTACTTCGTGTGTGCCCGAATTATATTTTCCATTCAGCAGTTCACAAACTTTTTGTCCTAACGAATTGTAAACATCCAATGTTACTATTTCATCTTTTGGGATGCTGAACCTGATTACAGTTGACGGATTAAACGGATTAGGGTAATTCTGCTGCAAGTCAAATGACTGCGCTGTCGTTTTAGCATTGTCTATGTTCCCCGTAATAGGATTAAAAACATCTTTAGCTATCCAGATATCCGTTTTGCCGTTAAACTGATGTTCCCATAGAATTGCTATGTGTGTTTTATTAGAGTCAGCCAGATACGCAGTTCCGGGCATATAATCTTCACCGGGAGCTTTTGAAATATTGACTAATGAATCTACAAATGCGTATAAAAAAGTACTAACAAATATCTCTTTATTCCCCGGGAGGGAATCACTTTCAAATGCCAGAAAATACTCTGTAAAATTAAAAGCCTTAGTAACCGGGATAGGGTATGAAAAATAAACAGGGTTAGTGCTGTTGCTGTTCGTGTTATTAGTTATAAAATCAGGGATTGGGGGATTATAAAAGTTATATTCGTAACATTCACTCTTCCAAATATTGTTTGACAAAGTCTGGAAAGAAATTCCTCGGTCTAATCCGAAACGCGGATTCTTGCTATGCAGGCCTTCTGAAACTGTGGTGTATAAATACGGAGGATTCTCCGGTCTCAAAAAGGTTATAAGGCATACTTTATCGGAGTCCGCATAAGCTTTTTCATACAGAAGCCGCATCATATCGGCGTGATTAAATTTATACAGATCAGGTGCTTTGCAAACCAAAGAGTCCAGTAAAATTTTACCTGGGGTTTGCTGTGAATATTCTTTAATATACAGATTCCCGTTTTCAACCCAGGCAACTCTGTAATAGTCTGTTGTTATCCGTGGTTCAGCAGTTAGGGAATCCAGCATAAGAGAAGAATCGGCTACTTGATTATTGATGAAATGTTTGGAATATACCTGCCAGTAATTGTGTTTAGCCTGCCAGGTTACTCTTAGGTCCCGGTCAAATCCTGCAATTACGGGTCTCGACTTAAAACCTGAATCCGATGCAACTACGATATTATTTCCCATTACCGGGGCTATTTGTTTGAGGTAGACGGTATAGACCGAGTCCAGAACGTTTACCCAGCAAATGTAAGTGGCGGTATTATGCATAAACTCCGGCGAAGAAATGTCGTATTCAATATTATTTCCCGGGATATCAATTAATGTAGATGTAGTGAAATTCTGGCTGCGGATTTCAGCGGAAAACACTGAAATAAATAAAAACAAGATGACAAGTGCTTTGTTTATTAAACTTTTCATAGTAATTAAAATTTTAGTTGTAGAATACAAGAAATCAGGACTATTATACTATCCTGATTTTATGCTTCACCAAAATTTGTAAAATTAATCACCAATGTCAAGCTCATAGGGCAAAATTCTGGGGGTGTAAAACTTAAGCAAGCGTATGGGAATTGAAAAGAATGTTGTTCCGTTAAAATGAAGGCTGCTGACATATTATTAAATACAGCTCCTGTAGTGCTGATGTGGCGGAAGCAGAGCCCGTGCGAACACATTAATTATTAATTCGAAATCCAATTGTACTTTAGAAGTTTCAAAAAAGTATTAAGGCGGCTCTTTACTGCAATGCTAATTTTGCGGGGTATTATATCACATCCATCCTCCCAAATAAGCTTAACAGTCAATAAACGTCCAATACAACAAAATAGAGTATTCGGGCTGTAAGATGTAACACCAGATGGCCCGGAATGATTAATTAAATTTCATAAAAGGATTTAGCTAATTATTGACTTTAAGGTGATATCTGCTGTTTTGACAAAAGTACTCTATAAGGAAATCCTGAGTTAAAAAGTCCTTCTCACTTTTTCTGTTTTTTTAAAGCTGCCTTTGCTAAATTTTGATTTACTCTGAACTTTACAATATCACTTATCAAATCTACAGGCAGTCTTGTGTCAAATGGAAATCGAACTGTTCCCTTGGAAGTCTCAAATCCCCTTAGCTCATTTTTGAAAGCTTCAATTACACTTTTGCTGCCGGGATAAAACCCGATGTGATTTTTATGCGCTGCAAAATAAGCCAGCACACCATAAAATTTAAATGACGGCATATTATAGCTGATTATTTCTTCAGCTTCCGGGGCTGCTTGTTTAATTGTGTCTCTTAATTCCTTCATCATAGCTTTAACTTTTGGGGGTAAAGCGGAAAGATATTCATCAACAGTTTTGAATTTGATTTTTATTTCCATTGCCATAATTAATACACATATGTAAAACTTATAGTGATAAATAACATATGATGTTTACTATTGGGTTACTTATAAATAAGGTAATCCTGGGAGAATAAAAAAAAGATACATTGACTCATAATAGGAGGTAACCAAAGGAATGGAAAAAGAGGAGAACCCGACCGCTAAAGGTGCGCTAATTTATATTATGTATGCCAAATAAAAACATTTAGCCTTAAACCGTATTAAAATTATCTAGTCGGACAAGCAGGTACGCAAAAAAGAGCTGCCGACACGGCAGCTCTTTTTCATTTTTGTGGCGGTGCGGAATATGGAACAAGATCACTAAGGCTCAGTTTGGTAATAAAAAAAGGAAGCCGGAGTTTCCTAAAAATGGTGAGAGTAAAAGGGTTTAGCCCTTCTGGATTCGTCGTAATCATGCCACCAATTCTCGATTTTTTGCAAATTATGTGTCAGAGAATTACTCTCACTACTACCAGTCTCACCAAAACATACTTTATTATTTTTATGAAAATATTTTTCATAATTACCTCCTTTAATATATTGAGGTTAATAGAAAGCTTGATAGAAATCAATATTTCCATATATTGAACTATTTTATCAAACATAACTTTTGCAACAAAATCAAAGAATGGATGGCATACTTGTGTTACGCTCGCATCAGGTTGCACCTGAAAAACCTAACCATAAAAATAAAAAGGAAGCAATTAAATATCAACTTGTCCAATGTATATATACACGAATGATTGGAGCCGACACTACATATCATTTCTAATGAAGCAGAACTGAATTTTACATTATTACCGAATAGGCCCAAAACAAGAAAGAAAGATAACGAAACCAGGCTTGTATCACCCATGGAGGCAACGAAACCAAATACTAAAAATTTTTGAGAATACAACGATATAAGGGTAACTCCATTCAGGCTACGCCCTCATTCCGTTAACTTATATTTTACTTTAACTGAATAATAAATTATATTACTTACTGACATTTTCAATATGCTGAAATCTATGACATTTCTTAAGTGTTATTACACAAACGAAATTAAAACAATCAAGCAGGTAATATAAATGCAATCATTTTTAAGTGCACTTCTTGTCGGAATAATGACAATTATTACTCAGTTAGTCATCTCTCATAAAGATAGAAAGATGAAGGAAACAGAACGAAAAGACAAGTTTAGGCTTTGCGCATTAGATATGCGCCTACAAAAACATCAAGAAGCCTATTCAAAATGGGAAAAAATGAGACACTATTATTTAACCCCGGACTCTAATCAGGAAAAGGAAAAAGTATTAAAAGAATGTCGGCAGTGGTGGATTGCTAATTGTTTATATCTTACTGAAGAATCCAGCAAGGCCTTTGCTAACTGTCTGGCTACACTTTCTATTTATACTACATTAAACGAACAGAGGAACCAAGCTTTTAGGGATAACTCAGATGCACTTAAAGAACTCAGTGATAACCAGAATAAAGCATTTTCACAAATACAGCTTACTGGTAAAATTATTACTCAAGAGGTAGGACAAAAATTTTATGACATCGAACATCAAAAAGCTACCTCAGAATAATTTTTTTGAATACTATGAATTTACAAAATTAATTTGAATTTTATAGTCAGACTTATTATGATAAAAAGATTTAGTTATTGGCTTCCAAAATATTAGTTAAATGTTCTTAATAAGTAGATAGGAGTAATTAATGGCAAGATACGCAAGAAAAAAACAATGCTGGTGTAAATCCGGGAAAAAATATATTGACTGCCATTATGAAAGAGATGAGCAGAAAAGAATAACTATTCAGGAAATAATAGAGATAAGTAATAAGTCAAAAGTGAAAATGTGTTTACACCCGAAGGCTGATAAAGCAGCCTGCAATGAAATAATTAAAGCCCATAGCATTCAAAGAGCAAAGATTCTCGAAAATATATCCAGAGATAAACATGTTTATAGTTTTAGTTCTCATATCGGAGATATTAAAAAACAAGGAAGGATGCTGCCAAAATTAATTGGAATAAATGAAGCCTCAACATTTACCGGTTTTTGTAACTTTCATGATACTGAAACATTTAAACCTATAGAAATTAATGATATTGAAATAAGTAACGAACATATCTTTTTGATCGCATACCGTTCTTTATGTAAAGAAATTTATGCTAAACAATATCAAAAAAATATGATTCCAGTGACGCGAGAAGGAGATAGGGGATTATCATTAGTGGAACAAAAAGCCTTCCAGAAATATATCCGTACCTATGAGAAGTGGGTGAATGCGGGTCTAAGCGATTTAATGTATAATAAAAAGATTGCAGATAATTATTTATTGGCTAAAAAATATGATGACATTGCTTATTATGTTATCGAGATAGAAGGAATGCCTGAAATAGTTTCAAGCGGACAACTTAGTGTCGAAATAGATTTTGATGGAAAGGTTTTACAGACTCCAGAAGATTTTAGTAATATTTCAAGGCAACTGGACTCTATATCTTTTTCCATTTTGATGAAAAAATCGAATGGGCTTATAGTTTTCTCGTGTTTTAAACACGAAGCCAAAAGCATTGATTTCCTTAAATCTATTGAAAATCTCAATGATATAGAATTACCGAATGCTATTATACGATTTGCTTTTGAATTCTTTGAAAATAATTATTTTTCGCCTGACTGGTGGGAGGGTATAACCGAAAATAAGCAAGAGGCGATAATAAAGCGGATGAATGATTCAAGTGAATTTAAAGAAAGGGGAAGTGACGTTCTAAAAGACGATGGTATTGGATATGTTAATTGGAAAACAATAAAGAGATATAAGAATATTTAAATCTTTGCGGAACCATACTGAATCCGCGTAATCTTATTTTTCTCAATTGTGTAAATATATAATTAGCAAAGGAACGACTTGCATAAATAATTATGATCAGACAAGGTAATTTAGCACGGCAATTGAAACCGGCAAATTTGAAAATATGTGCGAATAGTATGCAAACAGAAAACAAAAAACTTTATAATTCTGTTTGTCATTTGTGAATCGTGAGAAATGAGCTCTCTGCTATGTCGGAAGTGATTCTGGAGAAGATTCAGTGAAAATACTTGATAATTTAAGAGGTCGTTTAAGGTTTTGCCTTTATCCGGATAAACCGAACAAAGGCAAATTATTTTTTGTGGAGGTGGCGGGGGTCGAACCCGCGTCCAAAGCTAAGCTTCAAAAGACATCTACATATATAGTTTATTTTTAATGTCGCTTAATACTATATCATAAACAAAATTCATATTAAGCCATCCCAAAAGTTTCGCAAAACTATTCAGGGAGAAAAAGTTTTGCTATCACACCTAAACGTCGCTCATTTACCGGACGGCGTGAATACCGGCAATGAACGGCAGCTTAAATTAAGCTGCTAAGGCGTAGTTATATTCGCCAGTTATTGTTTTGTTTCCAACGTTTTACGTGACTTTGGGATCACGACATGCCGTCTAATGCATCTCTAACCCTGTCGAAACCAAAAATTCACCCCCAAATGCAGTAACTAGTAAACAGTAATTAGTAATCAGTAACTAGTAAACAGTAACTAGTTACTAGTAATTAGTTGTCAGCGTGCAGTTTTAACTGCGGGGAACTAAGTAATATTTAATTACTCAGAGATCAGATTTTGGTGTTTTTCCAATTTATGTCTGCTTTGCCGGATACTTTATTTTCGTATCTGGCCATTACAAAAAATAAATCAGAAAATCTATTTAGCAATATAACAATATTTTTGTTTATTTGCTCTGCCTTTCCGGCTGCTATAACGCGCCTTTCTGCTCTTCGGCATACCGTCCGGCATACGTGAAGCAAAGCTGCGCCTTTTGAACCTCCGGGAAGGATAAAATTTCTTAGTTCTTCAACTCTTAAACTATATTTGTCAATCTCAAGTTCCGCTTTCTTAACCTGGGCGTCTTCAATTCTGGGAATGTTATACTTCTCAGTTTTTTCTGAGAATGGACAGGCCAAATCGGAGCCCATATCAAAAAGCTGATGCTGAATAGTCTGTAGTGATTCAACTAAATCATTATCGGTAAGTTCCGTTATGGCTAAACCGATAAATGAATTTAATTCATCTACGGTACCATAAGCTTCAATCCGTAAAGAGTCTTTTGTTACTCTTTCACCACCGACCAGGCTTGTTTCTCCTTTGTCTCCGGTTTTTGTATATATCTTCATTTTCTAAATGGGAGTTCTGTTAATGTAATTTCAATATTTTTGTTAGTATCGTCTTTAATGAAATATTTTTCGTTTCTGTTTGCGCTGTTTCTAATTATTCCCAATCCAATATTCTTTTTATGTCTTGGTGAAAAAGCCACACTGGTAAGGCTGCCTGCTTCTTCGCCGGCTTCGTTAAACACTGCTAAGGGCAGCGATTCTCTAAATTTGAAATCGCATGGAAGATTTATTCCTTTAAGTGACCTTTGAACTTTGTCATAAGTATCAAGACGGGCAATTACTTCCTGTCCGATGTAGCATCCTTTTTTAAAATCAATAAGTCCTTTAAGCCCTAATTCATACGGATTATATTTGTCATTTAATTCATTCGGCGCTTCAACAATACCTTGTTCTATTTTATAAGCCGAAAATGCATCTTCTCCGACAAGGGCAAAATCATATATTCCTTTATCTGCAAGAAAATAACTTATTAATTCCTTTATTTTAATAAAATCTATGATTATATAAAATCCGGGTCTGTTGTTAAAGGTCGTTTTTAATAAAATCAGAGATAATTCCTTTACGGAAGTAACGGTAAAAGAATCATTTTCAAGACTCGTAAAATTACTGCAAGCCCATTCCAGAAATGACTCAGCCTGCTGCCCATACAGCCCGAATACTGCTTTAGGAGACAGGTCTGTAAGAATTTTAACATCATCAGAAATTGTATATTTGTCTATCCAGAGCTGCAGCCTGTGTTTATGGGTGTCGGAACATAAAAGTATCTGCTTATCCGAGAGATTCAGCAAAAGGGCCTTATCCAAAACCCGCCCCTTCTCGCTTACAAAAACGGTTTCTACAAGTTTTCCCTTTGGAAGTTCTTTGGTATTATTGGTAGTAATTCTATGTAAAAAATCCAGTACGTCATTACCCGCAAGCTCAATAAGGGATAATTTAGGCAATACTCTTAAACCTGCCCCGTAATAAAGGGCGTTATATTCCTCTTCTGCAGAAGTAAAAAAAGCCGGCCTGTTATCTTCAATTGCAGGGTTAAAGCTTTTAAGAGAATCAAGAATATTAAGGGTATTGATATTAGTTTTTTCAATTATAGACATATAGCACCAATTTTAAATAGATTGCAAGATAAAGAAAAAAGATGAAAGTACAAAGCGGGGGAGAAAAGGCAAGAGGTATAAAGTTGAATAGTTGTAAAGTTATAAAGGTATAAAGTTATAAAGTTTTTAAAGTTGAAAGTTGTAAAGTTGTAAAGTTATAAAGTTGTAACGTTGAAAGTTGAAAGTTAAAAGCTGAAGGTGGGAAAAGCTATTTTGTCAATTGGATTTGTCATACTTAATTATTAAAAGGTGTACCGTTTATTTAAGCCTGTATTAAATTAATACACTGATCCTTTGTAACTCCTTTGTTTTTCATCTTTTTTTTAGTAAAATTGGATATTAAATATGGCATTAAACTTGTCTGTATGAGTAGGTTAAATAGAAAAAAACATGAAAAAAATTATATTCTCAATATTTTTATTGATAACAATTATAGTAATTGGCGGCTGCGGAAAAAAAGACGCGAAGACCGGAGATGCTGCCGGAGATCAGGGAGCCGAATTCTCGCCCCAGAAGGATATGGATATACAGCGCTATAATTTAGAAAAAATGAAAAAAGAGGCAGGTCCCCGTTCACCCGGAGATACAATTGCCTTGATGGAATATGTCTTGAGTTCTTACCCTTCCGGAACTTATCTGGTAAATTATGATCTGCCAAATACATATTCAGTTAATCGCCCGGCGGTTATATATATAAATCAGGGCGGGCAGTATGTTCTGGGTGTTGTTGCAAAATCTAAGCCTGATGAAAGACTTATTGAAACAAAAAATATAGTCGGTTATGACCAAAGCTATATTGACCTTGACAGCACAAAATTGGGTACGGCTTTCTTTTATCTGACTCTATTCCAATTCAACGACGGACAATTTTCGGTTGTCTGGGAGTCCGCTATCCCTTCGCACGGGGGCTTTAATAATATTTCCCTTAATAGATGGAATTATTTAGGAACTCCATATGTTCGTGTTAACTTCTATTTTGCACAGGGTGTAGGGCATATAGATTATAACTATTTTATGGTTGACGGCTTAACGCAAAAACCTCATTTGCTTATGACTTATCAGGGTATAAATTTTGAAAGGACCATGGCAAATATTAATAATGATAAATATGCCGATTATTATGAGCATATATTCTTTGACTATGGCGACAGGATTGTAAAAAGGGATTCAGTAGGTTTTATCTGGAGTCCGAAAGATTCTATGTATGTAAGTACTTCAGGGAGAAGGATGACCAGACCTTATTAGTAAATAGCTGATTAATTTTGTGCATTAAAGATTTATAAAATAATTTGAGCAAAAAAAATCCCCGCAAAGGCGGGGATTTTTTATATGACTGAAACTATATCTTTGAATACTCATCAATAAATAATGCAGAGCTTAAAATACCAAGCTCAAAATGGTCCAGGTTAAAATGTTCATTAGGGGAGTGAAGATTTTCTGTCTCTAAACCAATGCCCATCAATACTATGGGAGCATTCAACTTCTGAGCAAATGTAGTGATAACCGGAATGGAACCCCCATCCCTTATGTAAACTGTCTTTTTACCAAAAGCTTTAGCCATTGCATTTGATGCTGCTACTATTGCTTTATCAGTAATAGGGGTCATAAATGGGGCGCCGCCCTGCATTTCAGTTACTTTAACTTTAACCGATTTGGGGGCAATTTCCTTAACAAACTTTGCAAATAATTTACCTATTTTGCCGGCGTTTTGGCTGGCTACAAGTCTCATACTTATTTTAGCAGTTGCCTTAGCTGGAATTATAGTCTTTGCGCCTGTTCCGGTAAATCCTCCAAATATTCCGTTACAATCCAAAGTTGGTCTTGCCCAAATTCTTTCAAGAGTTGTAAATCCTTCTTCTCCATGAAAATCCGGAATCCCGATTTCTTTTTTGAAACTCTTTTCGTCAAATTTTAATAATTTGAAATTATCACGTTCTTTCTTTGATAGTTTCGTTACATCATCGTAGAATCCCGGGATAGCTACTTTATTTTTTTTATCGTGAAGCTTTGCAATTATTTCTGCTAAAATATTGACAGGATTTGCAACTGCACCGCCAAAGCTGCCGGAGTGGAGGTCTTTATTAGGGCCGGTAACTTCAATTTCAAAAAAGGCTAATCCTCTTAAGGCGTAAGTTAGAGTAGGGAGTCCGGGTTCATACAGTGAAGTATCAGAAACCAGAACGGTATCACATTTTAATAAATTCTTATTCTGGTTAATAAAAATTTCCAAATTTTCACTGCCTATTTCTTCTTCACCTTCCAATATAAATTTTACATTAAGGGGAAGCGAACCATGGACTTTAAAGAATGCTTCAACGCTTTTAATATGAACATAAAGCTGACCTTTATCATCGGTTGTACCGCGGCCATAAATTTTATTGCCTTTTACAACAGGTTCAAATGGGGGATTATCCCATAGCTCTATAGGATCAACCGGCTGGACGTCATAATGTCCATAAACTAAAATAGTGGGTTTACCGGGAGCGCCCAACCACTCACCAAATACAATTGGATGACCTTCTGTAGGAAAAATTTTAACATTTCCAATTCCGGCCTGCTTTAGTTTATCAGCGGCAAACTGAGCAGCTTTTTTCATGTCCTCTTTGTTTTCAGCCAATGCACTTATGCTTGGAATGCGTAAAAAATCCTTAAGTTCCTCAATGTAGTTATTTTTGTTCGACTTAATATAGTTTATAATATCCTGCAAGAAATGCCTCCATTACTTGTTTAATTTGAATCTATAAATAATAGGTACAAAAGATTTAAAGTTCATAATTGTGGTTTGATCTAGTTTTACTAAAGTAGAATTATCGGGGACATAAAATCTTGGCCAGGGGTCATCTACTAAATAAATATTATTTTCGTTGTCAATTGTAACGGACTCAAGAGAAGCAACATAATCTAAATTCTTATAACCCGGAATAGACGATGTTACTTTTGTTAAAGAGAAATAATTAACTTCTAATGAATTATCTAATTCAATATGGAAAAGTTTTTTGCCGTTTCTATCAATACCGTACAAGGAGTTGTTCTTGTCAGAAAACAATCCGCTGATTGTACCGATTCCCAAATTTTTAGTATTAATTTGCTTAATAATAGAACCATTACTTTTGTCTACTACAAAAATAAAAGTACTGTCAGCAAAAACCCCTTTCTCGGAAAATCCTTCAAGCCCTAAATAAAGGTAATGATCATCAACAGCAAGCCCTTCATAAGCTATATTGTTTCTTACATATTTTGTAAAAAGAGGATATGGCTTGAATTCAATTTGAGAAAAAGAAACTATCGAATCAGAAAAGACATCATTATTAAAAAATTTCAATTTAATAATTTTGGTAAATTCTGCCGGGTCGGGGTTGTTTCCTTCAATTGAAAGGTAAACAGAATTATCTTTAGGGAAATATGTTATTTCCTCAAAATCTTTTTTGGGAAATTTTTCTAAATACTTTTGAAATTCAGGAGAAAAATGCACAGGGGTAATAGTAAATACAGTATCATTTTCAATTTTCAGATGATGAATTAAGCCGATATCATCAGCTAACAGAAAATGCTTTGCGTTATTCTTTTGCCCAATAAAAGCAATTCCCGATGTTTGTCTGGCAGAATCCAATTTGGACACAATCCATCTTGGATAATTAGAATCAGGTTTTATTTTTAATTCATGATTATCTGTTGCAGCAGGTCTGCAACTGCAAAAAGACACTAATACAATTATAAGTACTGTGCGCAAAGACATATTAATCTTATTTATATGCATACTTCTAATATAATTATTTATA
>Ga0183100_1000136_pt1 | contig 93555 bp, 111 predicted proteins | sample Biomet2_FD_127789 | JGI IMG/M metagenome (GOLD analysis project Ga0183100, IMG submission 127789) | Microbial communities from bioreactor (seeded with anoxic lake sediment) at LBNL, California, USA - Biofuel metagenome 2 | ecosystem: Engineered > Bioreactor > Anaerobic > Unclassified ...
CAGCTCCTTCGGGTTCGGTGGTTCAAATCCATCTTCGCCCACCACCTTTTTGGGGTGTAGCCAAGTGGTAAGGCAACAGACTTTGACTCTGTCATTCACTGGTCCGATCCCAGTCACCCCAGCCAGTTTATCCTCCGTTAGCTCAGTGGTAGAGCACTTGACTTTTAATCAAGGGGTCGACGGTTCGAGCCCGTCACGGGGGACCATCTTATTACTGCCCAGGTGGCGAAATCGGTAGACGCAAGGGACTTAAAATCCCTCGGGCGAATAACCCATATCGGTTCAAGTCCGATCCCGGGCACCATCGTTACTGCACCTATCCGCTTCTCGGCAGAGTTCGAGATCCTGGATTGGCCGAATATCCGTCTGAGCGCGGCGTCCGATCGCCGCTTCCTCGCGGAATGACCCTCGCGGAGCTATAATGACTCCCGAGGGTTTTGTTATGAAATTTGGACCATCTTTGTTAGCTTTGACCGTTGTGCTCCTCGCAACTGGGTGCTCTTCCGCACCCGATCCCGGATCACCCTACGCGGGGCGGGTCCTGGAGATCTCCTGCTCCGGTTCCGCCGGATCCTATTTGGCCAGCACGTCTATAGACGTGGAGAACACGTCCGGGAAAACGGTGGCCAATGTCAGGCTCGAGGTCGGCTTCTGGGCTTATTCGGACGAGGTGATCGGCACGCAGGACGGCGAGCCGCTCTACAAACCCGTGAAGATCGGATTCGCCGTGGCGGAGAGCGGATGGCTGGGGATCGGCGATCTTTGGCGGGCCGACGTGTCGGTGACGCTCCGCGAAATACCCAGCGTCGCGTCTGTCTCCTGGTGCAGCTTCGAATTCTGATCCGGCAAAATGAAAGCCTCCGCTCATCACGGAGGCTTTTCTTTATAAGGATTATCCTCTTCTGGAGGGGGCCATTCGCCGAGGATCTCGAGGATTCTGTAGGCGGCCATCCAGATTCGGCGCCGGGGCCTCCATAGGAACGATCCCCGGCGGACATGGTTGCTCCATGTCTTCCAGAGCTTGTCCCTCATGGCGGCGCTCTCAGCGGAGTATCACTTTGCCGTCGTCGGCCTTCTCGGAGGAGCCCGTTTGGGTTTTCTCGGAGATCACCAGGGCGGCTTTGCTCTCGGCTTTTACGGTTTCCTTGGCGGATCCCGCTATGGTCTCGGTTGAGCTGGCCGATGAATTTTCGGCGTCGGCCCGGCTCGCCGCCATGACCGCGGCGGCGTTGGTAGTCGTTTCCTTTTTGGCGGCGAAGGCCTTGATCGCGGTCACGACCTTCTTCAGGATCTCGTAGAACCCCGTAGCGGCGGCATAGATAGCAGCGGCCGTGACGCTCGTCGAGGCCCAATCGATGGCGGCGAAGTCCCATTTGATGTCGGCGAGGCCGATGACGGCGGCGGCGGCGATCGATAGTACCTGCGCCACCAGGGTTATCGTCCATGTGATGACGGATTTGTCGACGCCGGTCGAGGCTTGATACTTCGTCGCGGCCCGGTAGATCGGTATCTTGATGAGCTCGGTAAGTCCGGCCACGGCGATCGCGATGATGCCGTCGAGCAAACCATACTTCGCGAGGAAGGCGATGATTTCCGGAATGATGTTCTGATCCATTTATGTTACCTCCAGGATCCGCTTCGCTTCTTTCCCTGGGTTCTTTATCGCGTAATCGGGGGAGCCGACCCCGGTGCGGCCTCCGTGATGCCGAGCTTGCCCTCGATCCGTCCGACTTTGACGGCGAGCCCGTCGATCTTCTCGTCCTGTTTGGCCATGTTCGACTTGATGTCGAGCGTGCGCTCGTCTATCTGGCCGATCTGGTCCACCACCTTCTGATCGCCCATGGCCTTGCCTACCGCCTTGCCCCTCTTGGAGGCGGCGATCGAGTAAAGGCTCATGCCGATGGCGACGATGGTGCCCCCGGCCGAGATGCAGGCGAAGAGGAAAACGTCGGGTTCCATCTCAGACGGCCTCCTTCTTCCTGTCTTCCTCGAGCATCTCCTGGACGCGCTGGCGGACCAGCGTGTTCTTGATGGAGTCGATCGTCCTCGCGCCGTCCTCAATGAGGTTGGCATAGTTCCTGGCGATGCCTTCGTAGCTTTGTTCGGCCATGGTTTTACTCCTTCGTCAGAACGAGGTCTGACAGTTCCGCCACCGCTTTGGTGGCCGTCGCCGATTCATCCGATATCTTCGCGATGTACTCCTGGATGGTGTACCGGGAGACGTCGTAGGCATAGACGGTCGTGGCGACGCCGCCAACCGTCTTGCTGGTCGATTTAATGTTGGTGTTGACGTCGACGTAGTTCTTCCCGACGACTTTGGCCTGGGGCTCCGTCGCCGATTCGCCTTTTAGGCTTTGCATGGTTTTGCCCTCCTTTCGTTTGTGGCAATTCGTTGTTTTGGCGGGGCCGAGGCGATCTTCCGCCTGGCGGCCCTCATGTCGATCTTCGTAAGGTACTTCGTCTTGATGACGTAGTTGTTCGTCCCTTGGAACCATCCGTTGTAGCTCATGAGCCTCCGAGCTCTCGACAGGCCCATACCGTGGTGCTCGATCCGGAGGACGGTCCTCCGGGCCTCGCGCCAGATCCTCTTGCGGATCGACGTCTTCCCATTCGGATGGAAGCGGATCCCCACGAAGTCGACGTCCCTCTCGGAAGTCCTGAAGACGGACCAGTTCGGCTTCATCTCCAGTCCCTCCCTTCCGAGAAAGACCGCCATCTCCCTTTGGGCGGCCATCAGCTTGCGCCGGCTTGGGGAGAAGACAACGACGTCGTCGACGTAGCGCGCCTCATGGCGCAGGCCGAGCTTCTCATGGATGAGGTGGTCGAAGTCCTGAAGGTAGAAATTGGCTAACCATTGGCTCCAATACGTGCCGATAGGCACGCCGATCCCGGGCCCGCCCACCATCGTTTCGACAAGTTTGAGCATCCTGGGGTCCTTCACCAGCCTCCGGAGCTTCCCCAGGAGGATGGATCGGTCGATCGACTGATAGTAATGATGGATGTCGATCTTAAGGCACCATTTGGTCCCTTTACGATCGGAGAGCATCCATTTTCGGATGAGCCTCTCCGCCTCGGCCGCGCCGCGTCCGGGAACGGATCCGCAAACGCCCCTCTCCATCCCGCGCATGAGGAGGGGCCTCAATGCGCCGATAACCATCCAATGGACAATCTGGTCCGGAAAGAACGGGGGCTTGCTGATGATTCTTTCCTTCCCGTATTCCGTGATCCGCATCGTCTGCATCGGCGATGGGGCGAACGCCCCCGAGGAGAGGAGGGACTTTATCCCGGAAACCGTCTCCTCGATCGATTCCGTCCTTCTTGCGACGGAGGGCTTTCGGCGTTTGCCCCTCGCGGCGTTTTCAATCGCTGAACGTATCGCCTCGTCGGCGAGCATCGGCTCCATCAGATGTCCCTCTCTTCTCATTGTCGTTTCCTTTCTTTTGGCTTAAGCCGGCTTTCGATCTTTTCAGACTACTGATCGGCCCCTTCATAGCCAATTTCCGCTCTCGGCGAGGACGGCGCATGCCGCGATAGAATCAAGATAGCCGGAACCCGTACCTCGGATCAGCTGCGCCCGGGTCATTGTCGCCGTTCAGGTTGCAAGGGCCGTCGTTAGCGCCGTTGTTGGCGTTGCCGCCGCGATCCGGAGATCAGGGAACCACATCGCATGCGACGCGCCCTGCTTCTATGTCAAGGGGAGGTATCCCCTTGACGAATCCTCTCACGAAGGGTCATAAGAAAGCCGGAACCCGAACCACGGATCAGCCGCGCCCGGGTCATTGCCGCCGTACAGGTTGCAAGGGCCGACGCCAGCGCCGCCGTAGGCGAAGCCGCCGCGATAGATCACAAACAGGCGCTCCTTCTCGACGGCGTCCGTGTTCGCCCCCGGGATGCTGACGTAATCGGGGATGAAACTGACGCTGCTCCCCGCCCCCGAGAGGGGGACGTCGAGGCCGTGGCGCCCGCCCACTGGCGTGTCGGCGAGGTCCCTGATCCACCCGTTGGCGCCGGCATTGGAGCCGACGTAGGTGAAGGCGGCGAACCAATCCGGCATGAGCGCGGAGGCCCGCTCGGAGTTTCCGGAGAAGGCGGTCCCGATCTCGTCGTAGTGCGACGGATCGAGGCACTCGAACCGCTTCGTCGAGCATGCGGAAGACGCCGCCGCCAAATGGGTGACGTGGCAAGCCCCGTCCGCGAACTGCCAGAACATCCCCCAGAGGTTCTCAACCCCCCGGTAGGAGAATGCGCGGACGCCCTGATACGAGGAGACGACTTCGGCGCTGGAGCCCAAAAGGCCGTCGGTCTGCCCGGTGCAGGGGCTGAAATTCTGGACGTTGGGGTAAGTTTCGCCTGCGTCCTGAAGGCTGATAGCGGACCCGCTGATCGTGACGCTGACCTGCCTTTCGGAGGCGCCGGTAGTCGGATTCGCCCCCGTCGCGAAACTAATCGCGGTGACGTGTCGGGACGTCTCCCCGATGAAGCCTCCGGTATTGTCGTTCCAGACGTTGACGGCCTGGCCGACTTTGAAGGCCGCCGCCCAAGCGGATTCGTCGCCGCTGAAGCAGTCGGCGCAGGGATAGACGATCGTGTTGCCGGTCGCGGCCAGCTGATAGGCAGAATAATCCGTTGGGTAAAGGCTCATGTAAGAGCTGATGCCCGCGAACACGCTTTGCCCGTCGTTCGTCGCGAACTCGATCCTGAAGAGAAGGGCGAGCGCGTCGAATTTCCTGTTCTCGCAGAGATGCGCTCCGCCCGCCGCCGCCAACGCCCTCGCATCTTTCGGTGTCATGGCCGTTGCAGGGACCTGCCCGGAAACGGTGATCAGCTTCGACGAGACGTCGTTGGCCGAGGCCATGTAGCGCCCGATCGTGAAATATCCGCGGTCCTCCTCGTTCTTGTTGGTGAAGGCGATGTGAAGTCCCCACGAGCTGTCGATCTGAAACGGCGAGATGCAGTCGGCGAACCAGTACCCGGACTGGCCGGGCGTTCCGCCGTGGAACCGCTTGTGGTAGAAGCTCCTCCCGACCTTGACGATCTGGTTTCCCGAGGAGTCCGAGTATTTCGTGATGTCCTTGAAAATCGGCATGTGGTCAAAGTCGTTCGGCTCGCCGTTGACGCCGGCCTGAAGGCCGACCGCCGCGCCGAGCCGCTCTCCGGAGGTTTCTCCGTCATAGAATTTCACGCCATAGAAGAAAGTGTTCGAATTAGCCAGGTCCTCAAGCGTCTTGATCCGGGAGGCGTGCGAGGCCTCTGCGGCGGACGCCCGCGAGGATTCGGTGGCGATGGAGGCGGCGTTCGCGGACTCCGCTCCCACGGCCCTTCCGGCTTCGGCCGAAATCGCTTCGGCGTTGGCGGATTCGGCCGCCTTCGCCCTGTCGGATTCCGTCTTCAGCTCTTCCTTCGTGGCAGGATCGTCGGTCGGATCGTCGTCAAGGCCTCCGACCTTCTCGGTGAGTTCGGCGATCTTCTTTGTCGCCCAGGTGATGAAATCCGGATCGCTTTCGATTACGAACGCGACCGCGTTGACGGAGGGATCGACTTCCAGATAGACGATCCTGCTCTTCAGCACGATCGAGGAGTCGGTTCCGCGTCCGACGTATTGGAGGGCATACCGCCCCGGGGTGTCGGTGAGGGCGTTCCCGGCCGAAAGAGAGACGTAATGGATCCCGGAGGGGTCCGTCGCCTCTGCGAGAGGGGCGGTCGAGACCGCCGTGCCGTCGGGCTTAAGGAATTCGAGGTAATGCTTTTTGCCGTAAAGGCCGCTCGCCAGGTCGATGCGGAGCGTCGTCGCCCCGCTCTCCATCTCCGACCCGAGGCTGGCTCCCCCATCCTTCAGAGGGATGAGCTCCCCGGTTTCGTGGAGCGTGATCTCCAATGTGTTTTCCATGTGTTTATCCTCCTTGGATATATGGATTTCTTTTTCTTTTCGTCCAGGATCGAGGGCCCTTTGCGGAGGTCCACATCTCATCCCTAACCAGGTCCGATCCCGGCAACGGCATCGGAACCATCATGGGGCCGGGCTCTGCCGCCTTATCAGCCCTCAACAGGAGAGATTGGAGCTCCGCAAAGGGCCCTCCTCGGACCCAGCCGGCTACTCGATCAAGACGCGGAATTTGTTAGCCAGGCCGGTGTTTGCCCCGTTCGCCACCTTCATTCTGTAGTTCGGCGCGATCACGACCGCCCTAGACATCGGGCTGGACGCCGCGACCTCGTTCCCGCTGTAGAGGAAGGCCCGGTAGGCGAAGATGAAGTAATTGTGCTTCGCATGCTTCCCGTACTGCCCGACTATCTTTCTTTTCTTCGATCCGGTCGATCTTATGCCGTAGACGCTGCTCGATGTCGTGACCGCCGATTTCGTGCCGGATGAGGGGTCGTAGAACATCGATTGGGCGATGTCGGCGATCGTCGAGATGACGTCGTTTCTCTGGTAGGACAGAGACCCGTTTGCCGTTACCGTCGCCGACCCGAGGTCCCCGAGCAACACCACCGGGGGGATTCTCTTCGCCGCCCCCCACCCGAGGCTGACGGCTGGTTGCACCCAAGAGCTCTTGAGCAGGTAGACCTTCGTTGATCCGCTTCTTTCCCGGTATTTGGCCTTCCCGACAAAGCGGTAGAGCCTGAACCGAACGGAGTAGGCGGCCGCGTAGCCGTTGTAGTCGCCTTTGTTCTTCAGGCAGAGATACCCGCCGTACGCGCCTCCGCCACGGGCCGAGACGATTTCGAGGATCGGAGCCGGGAGGCCCGATCCGGCCGCGGCGGCCGTCGATCCGCCCGAAGGCGGGGAAACCGTGGCCATAGAGTCCGAGAAGCCGACGACTCCCGAGGGGCCTAGGACGAGCGTCCCGATCTTGAGGGCGAAGCTTCCCTCGACCTGGTCGATGGCCGCGGTCGGGTAAGCCGAGGGCGTGTACGAGACGCCCAGGCTCGCGTTGTGCCCGACCCTGGTGACCGTGACGATCAGGCTGTAGCTGGTCTGGGCGCTCGGCATAGCGGCGCTGGTCAGATCGAGAAGCGTCGTGCTCTCATCGACGAGGATCCTGTATCCGCGCGCGATCAGCACTCCCTTGGCTATGGTGAACATCTTTCCGGACCAGCTGACGGCTGCGCCCCAGACCCTGCCGTTCTGCTTGTAGGCGGAAAGAAAGTTCATGACCGCCCCGTCGTCGGGGTTCTGCGCGACGGGGTTGTCGTCGGTGTTGACGCTCTCCAGAAGTCTGATTGCCATGGTTTTCTCTCCTTTATTTGAATTGGATTATCGGCGTGATTGCGATCGATCCGTAGAATCGAAGCGATCCCTTGACCGCGATGGTCACCTGGTTGTAGTTGGCCACGGATCCGGATTTGTAGTACAGGGTCGTCTCGGGCAGGATCATCAGATCGTATTGGGCGGTGTTCTCGCCTTCCATCCAGTGGCGGTTCATGAACTTCAGCGTCCCCGCCGTGTCGTCGTGCTTCAGGAAGACGGCATTTTTCGTGAACAGCGAGGACCTCCAGTTCTGCTCGCGGTACTCCCAATGTGACCCGATTCCGAGGAAGCCGGCGTTCCAGTAGGTCGTGCTCAGGACGATCGCAATCAGGAACCCGAACACGGATCCCTGCGAGTTGCTGGGAAGGTTCCCGACGAGAGTGTATTTCACGGTGTCCCCCGCCCACCAGCAGTTGCCGGCGACGTTGTCCGCCGGCGTCGTGTGGGCGTCGGATCGGATGACCACGGTGTCGGCCAGGGCGAGGCCCCGCATGCTTCCGTCCACCGTCATGTTGGCGGCGAACGAATGCCCTCCCAGATCGGCCGAGGCCGAAGCGACGTCGGTGGTCCTGGATTTGCTCCAGAATTCGGTCGTTCCGTCCTTTAGGGCCGACACTCGGCTCCCGTCGATCGTCGAATCGGGGCGCAGGCTCCTCACGATGAACGGCCTTCCGGGCGCCCTCCCATCGAATAAGCGGGTCAGGTTGGATATCGGAGAGGGGTCTCCGGCCTTATGGATGAAGCGCCAAAGCGGCATCGCGGCGACGCCAAGCTCCTCGTTTGATAAATTTGAGTTGTTGGGCACCGGGTAACCGCCGGCGTCGTAGGCCATCTTCAGCTTGGCGGTCTGAGCCGTGACGTTCTTCGTGTTCACCTCGGCGTAGATGAGGCAGTATTTCGTCCCGGTCAGCGCTCCAAGTGCGAAGCTTCCGGCCGATGGCATCCTGAACTGCCTTCCGTACAGGGATCCGCATCCGCCGGCCACGGCGACCGCGTCCGCCCCCTGATTCGGCGTCGCTTCGAACTCGCCATAGACGCTTAGGAAGACGACGCCTCGCGTTTGGGCGCGGTCGTCGCTCCCCAGCATGGTGTGGTAGACGGCCGAGTCGTCGTAGGCGGAGATCGCCCCGGCGTTTTTAGATATGAGGATGAGGTTGGCCATGTCACGCGCCTCCGATCAGCAAAGTCACCGAGATCGTGCCCGAATGGATTTTCTCCAAAGCCTTGAAGACGATCCCGGTGCTCGTCAACGTGACCATTGCCCAGCAATAGCTGCTGGAATCGAAGCGGATCCCGTCCAACGGGGTGTTTCTCACCGTCTCCTCGATCGTGGCGTAGAACGACGGGACCGCGGCGTCAATGTAGCCCCCCGCGACGACGGCCTCGTACTCAGATGGCCTTTGGTAGGCTTGGGCGGACATGCTGACGAGGAACCCGACGAGCGTCCCGCTCGGCGCGTCCCAGGAGGCGTTGACCGTGGACCCGCTCTCGATCTCCGACGAGATCGTCAGCGTTTGGGTGCGGCAAACTAGCATCCTGCAGTTCTTCTTCGTGAATTTGAGTTGGGCGTCGATCTGATTCGTGTTGCCCGCGGGTCCGATGGACAGCGCCGTGGCGCCGACGTCGGCGACCCTCGCCTTCAGGACGTATCCGGTTTGGTTGGCCTCGACCAGGTCGCTCACCTTGGTTCCGTTGATGGTCCCGTCGATCGGGACTGACAGAGCGACCTCCGCGACCCCGGGTTCCCGGATGTGCCGAAAATCTTTCACCAAGGTCAGCACAGCCCCGCCGTCAGCGACGCTGAACATGAACAGTGGCATGGTGGCAACCCCGGACTTCGTTTTGTAGATATCGACGTTGCCGATGCTTGGCTGGCTTCCCGCCGCGTAAGTGCTTTTCAGCGTCGCGGTCTCAGGATCGGTCGTCGCATCGACTTCGATGTAGATAAGCAAATACGCGTTCATTCCACCGACGCTGACTTCGAAGGTCGTGCCCGTGGCGAGTTTGAATTGCCGCCCGTAGAGCATCCCGTAGCCCGCCTGAACGGAAATCTTCCTCGTCGAGCTGTTGAAGCTGTAAGCGAATTCCTTGTAGATCCCCTGGAAGACGACGCCGCGCGAGGACCCTGTGTAATCGTCCCCCACCGCCGAATGGAAAATGACCGCGTCGTCGTAGGGCGTGAGCCCTTCGGCTCCGTTCTTTCTGAGTAGGTCTATCAGTAAATCGCTCATTTTCCGTCTCCCTTCATAGGTAGTAGTAGTCGTCAAGCCTTCCGAAGCAGCAGCTCATCGAGCCGCTGGAGTCCTCGCGGATCCACATCATCGGCAGGATCCTCGCGGTGCTGTCGTCGGCGGCGTTGTAGCCGAAGATCTGGCCCCTGCTCCAGAGATTGGCCGAGCGCAGGTCTTTCCCGAGGGCGACGTCGAGACTGAGCTCGACCGAACCGCGGTATCGGTTCTTCTCCATCGCGTTCTGTGCCTCGGAGCGGGCCTTGTCGAAATCGTCGTCTACATGTATTTCGTATCGGCCCGGAAACTTCAGAAAGCAATCCGGCGAGGACCCGGCCAATGCCGTCAGGGCCGCGCTTTTAGTCACGACCTTCTCGTCGCCCGTCTTGTAGTAGAGGATCCAATACTCCTCGGAGCTCGCGCCGTCGACCGTCCTCGCGACCGCGCGGTTCGGATCGGTCGATTCGTCTATAACCGTGGCGTGGTCGAAGTCTTTCAGCTTGACGGAATGGGTTTTCGACAGGGTTTTGACGGCGACGGTTATCGCTCCGGCGGTCACCCCGGTGACTGCATCGGTCGTGATGTCGCCTTCGACGTCAAGCGTGAAATCGTACCGCATCATCGCCGCTTGGAGTTCTTCCCAGACGTCGCCGTCCCCGCTTTCGGAGGCGATGGATCCGGCCGTCCAGGCTTTCGCATTGGTGTCGAAATCGGAGACGTCGACGGAGTAATCGACGCCGAGGTATCCTCCGGCGATCGACTTTGGGAGATTCAGGAGATAGGAGACCCACTGCTTCACTGTCGGCGCGGCGCTCTGGCCGGCATAATCGATCCAGCATTTCTGCAGGAAGATTCTGCGGAAATCGAGTGCGGTGACTTTGGTCAGTCCCTTCTCGTTTTTCGGCATGCCGCTGAGGGCGAGGTATTTCAGTTTGCCCTCTTTTTCGAAGAAGCCGACGTACATGGCCTTGGCCGAGTTGGCGATTTCCGAACAGGTAGCCGTGAAACTGTCCATCTCATAAGCGCGCCGCGTCAAAGACCAGGAGCTCACGTAGTAGGTGGTCCTGACGGATCCAATCGCCTGGAAGTCTTTGTCGAAGAGCGCTATGAACATCGGGTGTCCTCCTAGATCGTGTACTGGACGATCTTCACGTCGACCGTGGGCTTCGACGCGTCGGTCTGGTCGAGGTTCGGCGAGAGGGTGCTCTCGCCGGGATCCGCCCAGAGAAACGTGTCCTCGGTCTTGTCGATCTCGTTGTAATAATCGGTCTCGGCGCCGTCCTCGTCCGTGAAGACGATGCGGCCGTTCACCGCGTCCACCGTCAGCGAGCATCCCTTTTTCAGATCGAGGCCGTTGAACTTGATCGTCGCGTAGGCCTCGCCGTTTTTGATGAGGGAGGCCTGCGGGGACGAGATGTGGCCATGGAAGGTCACGATGAGCGGTATGGCCTTCATGAAGGTGTTGGAGATCCTCCCGCTTTGCCCGTAGGTTCCGCCTCCGTAGCTATACGGATAGGTGTATGGGTAGGCTTTGGACGCGGTCACCACGCTGATGATGATGTTCGTGCTCTCCTTGCTGTAGAAGAGCGTAAGCGGCTGAAGCGTGAGGGTGGCCATGACGGCGGAGCCTTTCCTTTCGTTCGGCTCCAGCTTCTTGTAGGCGAAGTCCGCGTATCGGTCGCGGCTGGCGTCGTCGACGTCGTTCTGAATCCGAAGGGTCAGCCTGTATTCGCTCGCATCGATGTAGGATCCGCACCACTCCCGGAAGGCGTCCAGGGCGGCGATCGGGTCCCCGCTGCTGAAGGCGAGGCTGAGCTTGATGTCGTTCTTCTTGATCGTCTGTTTGACGATGTAGTCGATGACGTCCCCCTCCTGGACGGTCAGGGACTGCTCGAAGCCCCCTATCCCGTTCGGGGCGTAGACCCTGGCGCTGGAATCGTTGGACCCGATGGCGCCGAAGGCATAACTCGAGATCTCGTTCCATTCGAGGTCCCTCACGAGGAGGGAGAATCTTCTTTTGCTCATATCTGCCCCCTTTGCTTCTTGGCGGCAACGACGGCGGCGGCCACTTTGTCCGCGGTATCTTCGGCGGTATCGTCGGAATCGCCGGAGATGGTGATGTTGATCGTGCTGTTGTCGCTGCTGGTTCTCGCGGTATAACTCGACGACGCGGCGGCCGACACCCCATTGGTGAGGATGGCGGCGCCCAGCCCGATGGCCGCTCCGGCTACCACCGCGGCCACCGCCAGCATGACGGGGTTCTCGGAAAGGAAGTCGAGCGCGGCTTTCAGCGAGACTATGCCGCTGATCAGCCCTGGCAGGATCGCCAGGAAGGCGAGGCCCCCCACCACGGCGACCTGACCGGCGGGGCCGATGGCGTCGAGGCCGTCCGCGACGGCCTCAAGGATCGGGGCGACCCCTTCGAGGATCTTGGCGAATGTTTGGAAAGTCGGCATCAGCGCCGTCCCAAGCTCAGCGACGACGACCATGAATTGGTTCTTAAGATCGGTGAACGTCTCCGAGAGCTCCTTCCCAGCCGCGACCTGCTCGTTGGTCAGCATGCCCGTCGATTCGAAGTTGCTGTTGAGCGTGGCGATCTCGGCCGCGGTGAGGCCGGCGACTTTGGCCAAGGCCGATCCGCCGTCCCCGAGCAGGGCGGTCGCGAGGACGGCCCTCTGCGTTTCGTCGGTCACGTTCGAAAGGGCGCTAAGGATGATGCTCATCGCCTCTTCCGGGCTTTTGCCTTTGATGTCGTCCATCGTGAGGCCGAGGCTGGCCAGCGCCTCCTCGCTCTTGGTGGATCCCTTCGAGATCCCGGCGAGGACGGTCGTGATGGAGCTCATGACGTCGGAATAGTCGCTGGCGTCGCCCGTCGTCTTCTCGAAGACGTTCGCCCATTTCTGATAAGTCTCGGCGCTGACGTTCAGCTCCGAAGCGGCGTCGGCTATCGTGTTGGCCTCGGTGGCGAACGCCACGCCGATGGCGGCGATTGCGGCCAAAAGCGTCTTTGCGACTTTGCTGACCCCGGAGAACTGGTTCTTCAGCGTGTCCAGGTTCGCGCTGTTGAGGGTCTTCGTCTCCCTGCTCAGCGTCGTCACCTGGCTCTCCGTGGCCGCGATTTGGACCTGAAGTTTCCTGTATTCGGCTTGGTCCACGGGCATCCCAGCGGCGATCTGACGGTCGTACTCAGCCTGCTTGGCCCTCAGCGCCTCGAGTTTTTGCCTCGCCAGCTCGACTTGGTCTTTGAGGACGTTGGTCTTGGTGGCGGCGAGGCCGAGGTTCGTCGAATCGAGTTTTAGGGCCTTGTCGAGGCTCTTGCTGTCCGCGGCGCAGGACCTAAGGGATGAATTGAGCTCTTTCAGCTGGGCGTCGATCTGGGATAGATTCCTCGTCACTGCTGTTTCCATTCTTCAGGTCCTCCTTTCATTTGGGCTGGGTCTTCTCGACGGCCGCCTCGATCTTGGCCACGATCCTTTCGTCCATGCCTTTGAGCGCGTGGACGGCGGCATCGATGTGATGGGTCGCTTCGTAATTGTTGGCTCGGCCGCCTTTGTTCAGGGCGCGGGCAATCTCCGAGAACGGCTGCCCGTGCTCGTCATACCCCTCGTAGTCGATCGACCAGCCGTACTTCTTTGGGGTCTCGACCTTCTTTTTCCGGAGGGAGGCTTTGAGGGCGCCGGTTCTGACCGGCGTCCCCTCGGACATCCTTTCCAGGCATTTGTCGGCTTCGGCATCGATCTGATCCTTTATCGCCGCCTTCACGGTCGGCTCGAGGGAGGAGGCCATTGAGGCTAAATAGGAAGTCAGGGGCGAGTCTTCTGCCATGATGGCCTCCTTTCTTCAGATCTCTTCCGGTTTGGCCCCATCGGCCGTTTGCTCCCTCTTGGGGGCATTGAAGCCGATGAAGTCGATCACGTCTCCCATCGACATCATCCGGAGATACCGGTGTGGGAGTCCGAGCCTTCCTTCGGCGATGGCGACGGCGTAGACGAAGGGGCAGGGCTCTCCTCCGCCTCCGGGCTCGGGGTCTCCGCCGCCTCCTCTTTTTTTCCGCCGCTGATGAAGTCGGTCATGATCCTCCCGAAATCGGCGTTGAGGAAGTCGTGGATCCCGATCTCCTGGCGGAAGTCTTGGGCGGTCTTGCCGTCGACGTCGGGATCCTTCTCGCCTTCCTCTTTGCATCGGTTGGCGAAGTTTTGCCGGAGCGCGACGTAAAGATTCCCGTAGATCTTGGTGTAGCGCGGGCTTTTGCCGGACGAGACCGCGTCCTGGGCTTCCCGGATGTCATCGAGGATGTCATGACCGTTGACTTCCCAATAGGCGTCCGCTGCCAATCCGTCGTCGAGGAGCTTGTGCCCTTTGTAATCGTGGAGCTCGCTCATGACGCCACCGTCCCTCTGTAGAGGCTGGCGGCCGTCACCTCGTCATCGTCTTTGATGAAGCCCGCGTTGCCCTCGAAGACCTCGGCGTGTGGGACAATCCCGAAGCCGGTCGTCGAGATCGGATGGTTGATGAAGGTGAGGGTGATCGGATCGGTGGCGTTGCCCTTGAGCTGCGTGACGACCTTTTGGTCTAACGGCTGGGCGACGCAATCGTAGAACCAGAAGTTCTTGGCCAGGCCCTTCTGATTGGATCCTTTGGCGAAAAGGCAGACGTGGGTCGAATTCGATTGCGCGAACATGAGGTTACCGCTGCTGTCTTTCTTGGCCAAGCCGAGCGCCACGAGCGCTTCGGGGTTGATGCCCCAAGCCTCCACCGTGACGGTCTCCTTGACGACCGCGGTTGTCTCTTCTGAGGCGTCGTCCGCCTCGATCTCGGCCGTGTTTTTGGTCGCGGCGAACGAGACTGACTTGATGTTGAATTCCTTGCTGTCGGTCCCCGGCGCGACGAGGAGCACTGGCGTACCCACGGTCGGATAGCCATCGCTCCCGAAATTGGTGATCGGGAAGATTCTGAATTTTCTGCATGCCATTTTTATGGCCTCCTTAATATTGTTTTTCCGCTGAGTAAGTCAGCTGGTTTCGATTGCTCGGGCTGTCGCGGTATTCCTGGCCGGATTGCTCGAAGCTCCAGCCTAGGCCCTCCAACGTCTTCGCGATCCTGTCGAGGGTCTTCAGGATCTTGTCGGAGTCGGTGGGCGCCATGGTCCAAACGTCGATGTAGGCCAGGACGCTTCTGGAGGCCGTGCCGTCGTCCCCGTCCGCGATCGCATCGACCGATGCCACCCTGAAGGTGACGAAGGTGTCTTTGCCGCTCGCGATCTGGTTCTCGACTCGGCCGTGCCAGAACATGACGCGCTTCTCTCTTTTTATCTGCGAGTCGTCCTCCAGCGCGGCTCCGTCGACCAAACCGGATTTGGCAAGCGCCCCAGAGATCTCCGCTTTGGCTTTGGCCATCGTCCGCGGGGCGTTCATGGATCCCACCTCGCGTAATGCCTCGGGCCTCCGCAATCGGGTTCGGATATCTCCTCGCAGATCAGCTTCAGCTCGGTTTTCTTGGATTCGAACTCATCGACGTATTTGACGCGGAGCGCCTTCCCTTCGAATTCCACGACGTCGTCTGGCTTGATCCCGGGGCGGTAATTGACCACCACCACCCATTGGTTGCCGGCGAAAGAGGCGTTCGACTGTTCGTTGCTTTGGGGGAGGCTTTCCCTCACGTAGGCTCGGATCAGCTGGTTTTTCGGATTGAGGTAGTCCCTTCTCTCGTACACTCCGCTTTTGGCCTCGTTCCGCCACTTGACTTGCTTCTTGTGGTAGATGGCCACGCGCCGCGTCTTGTTCGGGAATGCGTAATCGCTCATGATCCGTTCCTCTTTCCCCTCGCTTTGAGGATCCCGAGGTATTCCTGGATGCGTTCCTGGAAATCATGGTCTTTGTCGTGGTAGTAATCCTGCTGGATGAACAGCCTGGCGCAGGCTTTCGCCGTGGGGTCAATCGGGTTTTTCGTCTCCCATCTGACCCCAGTGGCTTCGTCGATGTAATCGGTGGCCGAAGCGTTGTTGGCTTCGAACTCCGAGCTTTGGCAATCGCCATCGAGGCGGAGCGCGTCACGCGCCTCTTGTTCGCTGAGTATGTTGGCTTTCTCCATTCCGGCCACCTCCTTTCATCTCACCGATTAGGCCGAGAGCTTGCCGTAGGCGAAGGCGCCCGGGACCGGGATGGTGGTGCACATGACGGACGCGTTGAAGCTGTAAACGTGGCTGTTGGTGTTCTTGTCCTGTTCGACAGTGAGGCCTTTGTTCTGGTTGGCTTTGTAGTTCTCCGCGACGTTGCCGAAGACGTAGTCGCCGGTGTGGAGGGTGTCGTCGACCGCCACGGGGAACGAGAGGATGTCGTTGAGCCCGCTGCCGCTGTTGTAGATCGGGATGAGGTAGTTGCCATCCCCGTTCTTCTGCAGGCGGAGCTTGTTGTAGACCGTTCGGCTGAGGTAAAGGGTCGATCCGGCGGTGTAGAGGGTGTCGAGCCCGGTGATCGAGCCAAGGACCTTGTCGAGGACGGTGGCGTCGGTGTAGGTGGCGGCGGTGACGCCGAAGGTCAGGCCGGCGATGTGCGCCGGTTCGTCGCCAGCGGCATCAGTCCCGTCTCCGTAGATGATCTGCTCGGACCAGTCGTAGGTGAGGTCGACGACGATTTGGCTCAAAAGATAGGCGCCGAGATCGAATGCGGAGAGCACGATGCTTTCCTCGGTGACGTCGATGTTGATCTGGAGCCAGCCGGTCTTGCCGGTGAGCTTCTTGAACTCGAAGCTCTGGGTGCCGGTCTCCTTCCCCTCGCCTTTGAATTTGCCTTTGGAGCGCGAGGCGCGGTACGGGAAGATGGTCAAACCCTTGATGTTCGTGAACATGACGGCGTTCAGGATCGGGGTGAGCTTCTGCTTCTCGCGAAGGAGATCGAGGATGACGTTGGTGTCGATGAAGATGCCGGCGTTGTTGACCCCGTTCACGGTGGCCGTGGGCTCAACGTAGTCGACGGCGGTCGTGGTGAGCGCGGTGTTGAGAGCGCGTTTCTGATCTTCGGTGGGCGCCATTCTCTTGGCGGCGAGGCCAAGAGCCAAAGCCGCGGCGCTGCGTTTGCTCAAAACGAGTTGCTCGGCTCCGGTATTGGGTTTGTCGATGCGAAGCTCGTTGCTTCTGAAAGATTCCATGGCGGCGCTCCGGAGGGCGGTGTCGAGGTCTTTTTCAAGCCCGACGATCTCGGATCCCAGCGTTCCGGCTTCGACGACTGCGGTCTGGAGTTTGTCCAGATCCTTCTCGCGTTTGTCCTCGGGTCCGTTGATCAGGACCGCGAGTTCGGCTTTGCGCGCTTTTTTTGAAGCGAGCGCCGCCTTGATTTGTTCGATTGTCATTTGTGTAATCCTCCTAGATTACTTTTTGCCGCCATTCGTTTCGGTTATCCCTAGATAGCCGCGGCCGATGGCTCTTAGCCGCTGACACTCCGCTTCTCTTTTCTGGCCCTCCAGCCTGGAATCGGACGTCTCCACATCCTTCTTCCTGAGCGCGTAAATGTCGGTATTCTCATACGCCGGGAGCGGCACTGCCGCGACGTCGTAGAGCTTGCTGATTTTCCGAACGGTGTAGGTGATTTCCCCGTCCACCGATCGGTCTTCCTCGTCGGAAACGGATTTGAAGGCGAAGGACATTTTGTCGATGTCCCCCCTTTTGATCAGCGCGAAGAGGTCTCGCCCTGCCGTGATCGGGGCGAGGCTGCACCTCACCCAAAGCCCGTCGGGTCTGTTGTCGAGGATGAGGGTGCCGTTCTTGACGCGGCCCATCACCATGACGTCCTCTGAATGGTTGTACCGGAAGAAGCACTCGCTGGTGTCGGTATGCTCGGTTTTCGCCTGGTCCAGCTCGACGGCGGTCGGGGTGATCTTCTCGTAGATCTTCCTTCCCGCGAACTCGCAGAGGAGCGTGCGGTCGTTGTAGGTGATCGCCTTCCCTTCGATGATCATTTCCTCCGGATTGTCCTTCGAGGCCTCCGCGGCGCGGATCTCGAACATTCGGTGATAGCTCGTCGGGCGGATGATCTTCTCCAGCTCCTCCCGGGTCAGTTCTTTAGGCATCTTGTTTGCCTCCTTCCCCACCGTTGTCCGGCGGATCCTTCTTCTCGGGCGTCTTGTCGCCCTGGTACGCGTCTTGGTTTTTGGCCCCGACCCAGTTCAGGTTGGCCTGGGGCTTGTCCCCGTCCTCGATCGGCTCCTCGCCGATGTCCTGGCGGATATCGTTCGTGACGACGATCGGCATCTGCAACTTCAACTGGGCTTTTTTCAGCCTGGAGTCCATGCCGAGGACTTCCAAGCGCTCGGTGACCACGCGGATCTCGTTCCCTTTGTAGTATTCGTCGGGCGTGAGGCATTTCGCGTTTAGCTCCGATTCGAGTTGGGCGCAGATCGGGCTGATGCTCCTTGCGAAGAAGGAGTTCCATTGGGCTTCTGTGAAATCGCCTTTTGCGATCGCGTTCGTGATCCCCAGATAGGCGTTGATCTTATCCTCAACGTTTTGGATCTCAGGGGCGAGCGGCCATTTGCCCTGGTTGGCCACCTCGGTCACTTTGTCTCCGGCCGAGATGTAGGCCGCGGCGTTCGCGCCGCTGAGGATCTTGTTCATGTCGGCTTCGTTTTGGGCGCGGTCCTTGTCGTTGTAGACTGTCGCTCCCTGGATGATGAATCGAAGCACCATGCTTTGCTGGACGGCCCTCTCGAGGCCGCTGTAGCTCGTGTCGACGACGGACAGGATCTTCGCCAACGCCCGGCTTCTCCCGGCGATGATGTCGCTGGGGTTGGATTCGCGCTGGAGGATGATGACGTCGTCGCCCGGGCAGAAATAGACCTGGCCGTTGACGGAGAAGCGGAGCCACAGGCGACCGTCGCTCCCGCGGCCTATCCGGAAATCGTTGCTGTCGGTGTCGATCAGCCAGAAGGCCGTCGGGGTCCAATAGTCCTTCTCGGAACGCTGGATCCAGATAAGGGCGTAGTTTTTGTAGAACAGGGTGGCGTCGCACCGCTGCCAGAACAAAGGGGCGGTGTCAAGGGCGTTGGGCTTGATTTGCAGAAGGTAATTGAGCCCGCTCCTCGTGGTGTCCCTGACTTTTTTGACGTAAAGGGTGGGCCTTATCTGCGAGAAGAACGCGGCGTGGGCGTTGACCCCGCTCACGAAGGTGGCGTTGGCCTCGGCTTTCTCGTCCGGATCGAACGCCCTGTCGAACAGACTGACCAATTGGGAGTAGGTCAATCGGCCGTTGTCTTCTTGTTTTTTCGGGTGGAACCATTTGGTCCACAGTTCCTTCAGTGATGCCATTTCCTATTCCTTTCTAATTCGTTTGCGGCAGATAGTTGCTGGGCGTCTCGCAATATCCGAACAGGCAGTCGTTGATCGTCGCCGGTCCGTCGATCTTGTTTTGGATCTTCAGGCCCATCTTCTGGACCATGACGTTGCCGATCTTGTCTTGGGTCAGCTCGCAGTTCGAGTACATCCATCTTGTCACCGGGTTGCCCTGGTAAACGAGCTTCTTCTGCTTGAGCCACTGCTCGCACAGCTGAGTCGGGATTGACAGGGTGCTGAACCATTGCCGGACGGGATTGAGGGTCCCGCTGGCCTTCGTGTATCCGCGCCTTTCCATCTCGGCGACCAGAATCGGGCTCGACCAAGGATCGTAGTTGACTTTGACGTAGGTGACGCCGTACTTTTCTCGGATTTCGTCCATGTACGCGATCAGATCCATAGGGTTGATCGCGTTCGGGTCCTTCGATATCCGGATCAGGCCGCGCTCGATCCAACTCTCCCAGGGGGCCCCGCTGGCTTTGGCGGCGGAGCTTTTCAGAAAATCTTGGGTGGCCCAGTACATCGTGATGGCCACCGCTTTCATGGCTTCGGGGTCGAAGATCATCGTCGTGAAGGCCGTGAGATCGTTCGTCCTGGAGAGGTCGAATCCACCGATGACGTGCCAATGCTTCTCTGTGAGCTTTTTGATCTGCTCGTCCGAATAAACCTCGTCGTTGATGATGTCCTTAGGATCCAGCCAAGCCTCGTTTCGGACGCCTAGGACATTGAAATCCTTGGTGAGCACAGTGTTCCGGAAGGTTGGGTCCCCTTTCGCCTGGTTGACGAATTTGCGGAGGGCCTCGTATTTCTTGATGACGCCGATGCTCGGGTTGGCCTTCACCCACATTTTTTCGCTGTCGATCTCGGCGACGTCGTCCATCTCGTAGATGATCGGGAGGAAGGTCGGGTCGTCGAAGGTCCCGTCGAGGACCTTGCAGGCGTAGTTGTATTTTTCGTCGTAGAGCCCCTCTCGGACGAATCCGGAGGTCGTGATCATCGAGACGATCGGCTGGCGTCTGGTAGAGGTCCCCTGCACCAGGACGTCGTAGACCGTGTGCGGTAGCTCATGGACCTCGTCGATGATGGCTGCGCTGACGTTGAGGCCATCCTGGGTGTTCGTGGACTTGGATAGGGCCTGGAAGGTGCTGTCGCGGAACTGGATGACCGGCGCAGGGTAGACCTTGCTCGTGAAGTAATGCGCGAGTTCCGGGCTTTTCCGGATCATCGATCGGGCCTCCTCCCACACCAGGCGGGCCTGGCTGAATTTGGTCGCTGCGACGTAGACGCAGGCGCCGGGTTCGGTCATCTCCAGATAGAGCCCGAGGTTCGCGTTCTCGGTCGACTTGCCGTTCTTCCGGCCCTCGACGTTGAACATTTCGGTGAATCTTCGGAGTTTGGTGATCCGGGATTTGATCCCGAACAAAGCCTCGTACTTGGCCTTCTGGAAGAGCATTAGCTTCATCGGCTCGCCACTCCATTCGCCTTTGCTCTGAACGCAGAACGTTTCGCAAAATTCTATGAACCCGTCCCCTGCGGCTTCGTCCAGGTACCACTCTTTAGATTCGCTGCGTGCGATCGGCGCCAGGATCTCGCAGTAAAGTCTTTTAATCTTCCTACAGGCAGGGATCTCCCCGCTCCCGATGGCCTTCGCGTAATCGAGGATGTTGCTCATGCCTTGCCTCCGACATCTTCGGGTTTGTCGCCTTGGATCTTATTGAGGAAGGTGTCGAGCTTCGATCCTTTCTTCGGCTCGGCCGGGTTCATGCCCATCCGGGCTCGGCTCACCGGCGTCAGCAGGAGCTGCTCGGCAAGCGAGGACATGACAGCGCTTTGACGGTTCATTTTGGAGATCGTGCTATCGATGAGCCTCTGGGTGGGCTCGCTCGTCGTGGCGATCGTTCCCTTTAAATCGTTATTCCAAAAGTCCTCAGCGGCTTTGTAGACGTCCCAGGCCTCGCAGTATTGGCGGAGCGCGTCTTTGTCGAGATCGTTTAGGATCGGAGCGGGCATCCTCCTGTAGAGCCCCATCATCTCGCGCCATTTGGCTTTTGCGGCGACGGACATGTCCTTCGGGCAGGTTAGGGCGCTTCGGGTGTCGAGGTTTGCGGCGATCCCCCGACGGCGTTCCTTATCCGCTTTCGATACGTGTTTTTTCAAGAGGTCCGCGGAGAGCGGCTTTCGCCCGCTTCCCTTCCTCTGCCCTCCTCTGTTGCTCATGCATTGGCTTCCCTTTCTCTCATAACTTCTGGGCTTTCCGCCCAGTGAATTTCTCCCATCGGTCGATTATGACGTCGACGAATTTGGGATCCAGCTCGACCGAATAGCATCGTCTTCCAAGTTCTTCGCAGGCGATCAGGGTCGAGCCGCTTCCGGCGAACGGATCGAGAACCATCTCCCCTTTTCTGGAAGAGTTCGCGATGAGCCTTCCGATGAGGCGAATGGGTTTCATCGTCGGGTGCTCCGCATCCTTCAGCGGCTTGTCCTCGTCTATAACCGTCAAGGGGACCTTCTGGTCCCTCATGAGGTCTTTGACCAGTTTCCTCAGTTCGGACGCCTTCATCTCCGAGACGTCCTTGGCTTTGTCCTCGAGGACGGTCGAATAGCCGCGGTCGTTGACGAAGTAATGCGGCGCGCCTTCCTTCCAGCCATAGAGGCATGGCTCGTGCTTCCATTGATAATCCTGACGGCCCATCGTGAATTGATTCTTGTTCCAGATGAGCGTTTGCCTGACGCGTATGCCAGCCTCGGCCATGGCCAACGGCGCGATGTGGCTCGGGTTCCAGACATAGGCGGACCCCCCCTGTTTTAGATTTGCGGCCAACAGCCTCATGGACGCGGACATGAACCCGCTCCATTTCTCTGGGTCCATGGAGTCATTCATGATCTTTCCGGCCTCCCCTTCGTAGTCGACGTTGTAAGGCGGATCGGTCATGACGAGGTCGGCCAACTCCCCTGCCATGAGGCGGGCGTAGGTGTTGGCGTCGGTGGCGTCTCCGCAGATCACCCGGCTACCTCCCAGTTGGAAGACGTCGCCGAGTTTGCTTTTTGGCTTGCCAGGAAGGATCGCCTCGAAGTCGTCCTCCTTGAGATTGTCGGTTGAACTGTCGAGGCGGAAGCCGAATTCGCCGAGATCGAGACCGGTGATAGCCCGAAGCTCGATCTGCAGTTTGTCCTCGTCCCAGGTGGCCTGCTCGCCGGTTTTGTTGTCGGCGAGGCGCCAAGCATTTATCTGATTTGTGGTGAGGCCTCTCAGAATAATGACCGGAACGGATGTCAAGCCGAGCCTCAGCGCGGCCTTCAATCGGGTATGCCCCGTCGCCACCACGAGGTTTTCGTCCACGGTGATGGGAACGTTGAAGCCGAACGATCTGATGGAGGCGGCGACGGAATCCACTGCTTTGTCGTTTTTGCGTGGGTTGTTCCCATAGGGAATGAGATCCTGCGGTTTCATCCACACGATCTCTACCTTCCTCGCTTTTCCTCCGACGATGTCGGCGTTTGCGGTCATTGTTCTCAAAGTCCTCCTAAATGTTTGAAAAAGGGCGAATATCTTTTTTGGCTCCCCGCCCGGTGAAGCGTTCGCTCACCTGAGGGGCCCTCCCCCGGGGGGCGCCTTGGCCTCGATCGAGACGACGTTGCCCTCTTTGTCGAAGCTGCATCGGTTGCCGCTTGGCTGGCTTCGCATCGCGTCGTGGCAGGCTTTGCACAGCAGCATGAGGTTGCCCATGCCGATCCGGATCGCCGGATCGCCCAGGTTGTCTTCGCTGAGAGGCGTGACGTGGTGTATCTCCGTCCCTTTGCGCCCGCAATTCTCGCACAAACCGTGAGACAGTTTGATTTTCAGGGCGCGGGCCGCCTTCCATTCCTGGCTGTGGTAGAACGCGTCCACCTTCGGCCCGTGTTTGGATGGCATTCGCCGTTCCTTCTTTCTTTCTTGACGCGAGAGAGGCTTCCACCGGGGAAGAAGTGAAGCCTAGAACCATCGATGAACTGCCTCTCCGCAGTTTCTTTTATACGCGCAAAAAAGCAGGCTTTTGGTGGCCTGCTAGTATACTTTTGGTAGACGGTTACTTCAATTTATCTCGATAGGACCTGATTATTTTGCAGACGCCCTGCCTTGAGTAGTGGAATTTGGCGGCGCACTGGGACAGGGACAGCCCCTTGACGAAGTGGAAGTAGACGACCTTCCACCGCCTATCGCTGGACCCCATCAGCTTGCCGATGGTTTCCTCGTCCGCGGATTTCTCCCTTCTCAGGGCCTCGAGCTCCCGCTCCTTCTGCGAGATCCTGGAGTCCACCGTGACGTAGTTCCTCAGGAGGTCGAACCGGTTATCCCCCATGGCCGGCCGCCTCCTTTATCCGCATCTTGACGGCCCTGATAAGGTCGTTCTGGGTGGCGGCCTTCCCCTCGAGGGCTTTGTAGACCCTCTCGTCCTCGGTCCCCTCGGCCACGATCCGGTAGACGACGACCGCCTGCTTCTGCCCCTGGCGCCAGAGCCTGGCGTTCGCCTGCTGCCACAGCTCGAGGTTCCAGATCGGGGTCAGCCAGACGGCCAGGTGCCCGCCGTCCTGCAGGTTCAGCCCGTAGGCGTTGCTCGCAGGGTTGACCAGGAGGACGTCGATCCTTCCCCCGTTCCACTCCTTTTTGGTTTCGGGCCCGTCGAGGATCCTGACTTTCCTCCCCTTGAAGGCCCCGAGGAGCCTCGCCTCGTCGAATCGGTAGTTGTAGAAGACGACGATCGGCTTCCCGTCGTTCTCGTCGGCGATCCGCTCGGCCATCCTGATCTTGTCGTCGTGGATCCACACCGGCCTCCCGGATTCGTCGTAGACCATGCCGTCGGCTATCTGAAGCAGCTTGTTCTCCACCACGCCCGCCGTCGCCGCCGTGATCGTCGTCCCGGATATCGTGGCCAGGTAGTCCTCCTCCATCTGAGAGCACTTCCTGGCGACTTCCTTGGACAGCTTTATGCTTCGTTCCTCGTCGATCCTCTCCGGCATCTTTATGGTCTTGGCCACTTCCTCGTCGGTCACCTTCAGGGAGATGGCCAAAGGCTCGATGGCTTTGTAGATCCTCTCCTCCGAACCCCTGTTGGCGATGTATTCGAAGACGACCCAGCCCTTGTGCGCCCCCGGATGGAAATACCGGGATCGGTATTCGCCGATGGACTGCCCGAGCGCCTTGCCGCCGTCCAGAAGGTAGATCTGCGCCCAAAGGTCCATGAGGCCGTTCGGCGCCGGCGTGCCGGTCAGTAGGATCACCCTCGGGGTCGCCATCGCCATGCTTTTGGCCGCCTTCCACCGCTTGCTCGCCCGGTTCTTGAAGCTGGAGCTCTCGTCGATGACGAGCGCCCCGAACGGCCAGTCCAGCCCGTTGGACCTGAAATGGTCGAACAGCCAAGCCAGGTTCTCGCGGTTGATCACGTAGATGTCCGCGTCCGCGCCGAGCCCCCTTATCCGCTGCTCCTGGGTCCCGAGGACCCGGCTGATCCGCATCCCCCTGAATTGGTCCCATTGCTCGATCTGCTCCGGCCAAGTGCTCTCCGCGACGCTCAGAGGCGCCACGACGAGGGCCTTGTCGAACTCCATCGTGCCGTTCATCAGCCACCGCAGAGCGGAGAGCGTGCACGCCGTCTTCCCCGTGCCCATGTCCAAAAGAAGGGCTATCCGCTTCTGGCTGACGATCCTGTTGATGACCTCTTTCTGGTATGGGTGCGGTTCGAATCTCATTTCCTGAGCTCCTTGATCAGCTTTTCGACGTCCTCCCGGCTCTTGGCTATTCTCACTTCGTGGCCGAGGGCCGCCAGCTTCGCGAAGACGTGCCTCTGCATCGGGGACAGCCTCCCTCCGACCGGCCTCTTCAGCTCGACGAACGCCAGGGAGCCGTTGGCGACGACGAGCCTGTCCGGCCAACCCATCGCCCCCTCGATCTTCAGGCATTCCCACCCCTCGGCCTTGCAGGCCCCGACGAGCCCCCGCTCGACCGTCCTCTCGGAGATGCCCGACCCCTTCCGGCTCATCCGGCGTCCTCTCGCGTGCACGCGCACACATTCCGGTTATTGCCCGCACGGCCCTTTTGCGCCTTGTTCGCCTTGTATGTCCTCGCGCGTGTGTGGTCGTATGTTACATTCATTCTGAATTCTCCCTGAAAGTTAGATGTCATGGTGGTATAACGCGCGTAACAGAGCCCGTAACCTGATGTAACAGAGCCTGTAACCTGTTACGCCGCCCCGCCCGTATTGTTACGCAGGCGACACCACGATTGGGGCGGCCTCCTCAGCCCGAACTCGGAGACGCCCCTGGGCCGTTCCAGCGTTCTGAAGTCGTCGATCCTCCAGAGATAGAGCGTTCCCGTCCCGGCGTACCTCTCGGCATCCTGAAGGCTGACCCCGATGAGCTTCTCGATTCCGGGACGATTCAAACCCTCATGGTGAGGGCACTCGTTCGTCTGCCACCCGTTGCCGAGATCCCCGGAAACGTACTTGCTCGAATAGACTTGCCTGAGGGCGAACGCCGCCGCGACCTTCCCCTCCCACTCGTCAATCCTCCCGCCGGTCTTTCGGCGGATCTCAAGGTACTCGCGCCTTGGGAGGCGCGCGGCCCCGCAGCAATAGACAAGGACCTCGATGTCGCAGTCTTTGGCGTCGGCCTCTTTCGGATAGGATTTGCGAAGCTCGAAGATCTTTTTCTTGAGATAGATCATCGTGAAGTATTCGGGCCTGACGCTGATGAGTATCCTTCCCATCATGGCTTCCTCCGGCGGAACGCCATGATCTGCCCGAACAGCTCCTGACGGTGCGCTGGGGAGCCCTCGAACGTTATGAAGCCGTTCCTCGCGTCGATGAAGCAGGTCGTCTCGTCGCCTTTCCCCGCCCCTATGGTTTTGAACCAGTACTCACCCGATTGGCTTTTGGAGAACCCGGCCTTCGAATAGTCATTGTCGTCCATGGGTTTCCACCTCCTTATCCTCCAAGACTATGGATACGAAGGACTCTGATATCGGTGTCCCTCTCGTTCCGACTTCGTATACGCCCGAACTGATGGAGGAAACCTCGAAATCATAGAACTTCTTTAAGTCGTCATGGTAAATCGCCGATTGCCTCCGATAGTCCCCAAAGGCGTCGGGCTTATCCGCCAGCCTCACGGTGAATTCCCCTCCGATGACTTCGATTACGTCTTTTAATTTGAGCATGTTTCAATCCTCGCTTCCTTCCTCAGTGCCCCGTAAGCACGTCGGTTCTTACAGAGAATTCGGATATCAGCGAGACGATAGTCTTCCTCTGCTCGACGTACTGGGTCCGCCTCTCCTGTTCACGCAGCCAGGCGTTGATAGCGGCGACGTCCTGCCTCAGCTGGCCCTTGCTCCCGGACTGGGCGAACGCCCGCTTGGCGGAGGTGAATCTTCTCTTGGCCTCGGATCGGATGACCCAAAGTTCGTCGGTGGGTATTTTCTTTTTCATTTGCCAACCTCTTCAGGCGATTCGCGCTCTGCGTCGATCCATCTGACAAACGCCTCATAAAGTTCGGGATCCTGCGATTTGAGGACGATGTCGGTTCCTTCGCATTTCGTACACGCCCAAACGCTCATCTCATCGTATTTCAAGGCCCCCGAGACGAATAACGCCTTCATCATCTTTTCGGTCATAGCCGATTCGGAGGCGGCGTCTTTCCGGTTGGCCTTCGAGATGAAAAGCTGGCGAAGTTGGCGCTTGAGGGTTTTATTGATCTCCTTGCTTTCCTCATCGCTCCCGTTGCCCCATTTCTTGGAATCGATCGTTGAGACGATGCTGTAGTAGCCCCAGTACTCTAGGATCTTCTTCGATTTCGATTTTCTCATAGGCTATTTGCCTCCTTGTAGTCTTTGCATTGACGTCGCCTCATCACTTTGTGTAGCGGGCATTCGATGTCATAGTTCTCCCCAGCCTCCCCTTTTTCGCTGTCCTCGCCGTATTCGTAGAATGCCTCCGTCGTCATTTTCGCGTTGGCGCAATTCCAGCAGTTGATTTCGTTTTTCATTTTTTGGCCTCGTCCCCTCCGGTGAGCAGAGGAACGTTCTCCTCTTTCCCGCCCATCCTGTATTTGCGCTTGATCGTTTCGGCCCTAACGATGACGGCCTCGTTCTGGACCGCCACCCTCGCCACGGTTGAGATGGCGCCGGCTCTTTTTATTTCCTTCTTCGCGGCCTCCGGATCGGACATGAGCTCATCGTCGTTCAGGCGCTCCAAGGCCTCCATCAGATGGTTCTGAAGGTCAATCGCTGTGTTCTGCGGCATGTTTCTTCCTCCTTTTGTTTTCTGCTCGTCTCTTCTCTTTGAGGGCCCATGTCCTGTGGCCTATCTTGACGATGAGCTCCGCCGCCTTCATCGCCGCTTCGTCTCGGCCAAGGATCCCCATCCGGTTCATCGGCCCGTAGATCGCCTTGTCGACGACGTAGAGGTTTTCGAGGCTGTCGTTGAGCGGATTCTTGTCCAGATGGATGACGACGCAGCTGTCCGGGACCGGTGTCCCGGCTTTTTCGAGGACGATCCTCGCGACCGGCTTCCACCTCTCCCAGAGCGTCCCCTCGTCGGAGACCTTCTCGTACCACCTCTCCTCGGCGCCTTTTTTCCACCGCACGATCCTGCGGTCCCCGATCTTGAAGCGGTCGTTCCACGGTTTTTGGCCCCTCTTGAACATCGTGGCCTTGGCCGCCTCATAGACGTGCCTCGGCATCGGGATCCCTTTGTTCGGGGACGGATGCCCCTTCTCGAATCGGCCGGTGAGGCCGCTGGAGGCGTGATGGTTCTTCCGCCAGTGGCTCAGCTGCTTCGGGGTGAGGCGGATCCCGAAACGCCGGCGTATCATCTCGGACTGCTCTTTCCCGGTCCTTCCGGGGACGATCGACCGGACCCACTCCTCTTGCTCCGGGGAGAAGATCCTATGGTTGTTTAGGCTCATGGCCGACGGCCTCCTTTTTCAGCTGTCTGTAATACTTCTTGATCAGACGCCCTATCCGCCAACCGAGGATCTTCTTGCGGAAGGCATCGCCCTCCTTCTCCGCGCCGATCCTGTCCTGCTGAAGGATCCCGATCAGCTTCGAGATCCTGGAGGATCTGCTCATCTTGGTCTTCATGTTTTCCCTCCTTTCGGCTTTTGCCGCTTGAAGCACCGCTGAGGCCCATAAGGCCCGACTCTGGTGGTGCCCTCGTCCTGCTTCCACCCCGGCAGTTTGGCCAAGGTCTCGCAGATCCGCTTCGAATCGATCCTCGTCATGTCGGAGGGTTTCTTGCCGAAGCACTCGACCCAAATCTCCTGGGCGCAGACGGCGTCCCTCTCGTGGAGGCCGACGGCGTCCCCGACGGCGTCGATCGCGGCCGATTGCTGGGTCTTGTACTCCTCCGTGGACTTGTACCATTGGACGCGCTGGTCCATGTTGAGCGACTTCCAGTTCCCGGGGATCCCCTCCTCGAGGTAGACGGTGATCGCGCCGAGCATCGGGTCGTCGTCCGTGTGGCTCTCCTGCTCCTGGAGCGCCTTCTCGGCGACGTGGTCCGGCATGTCCATGATCCTCTCGCCTTTGTCGTAGAGGCTCTTCGCCTCGGCCCAGATCTGGTGCACCTCGTCGGGGCTGAGGCCCCTCCACACCGGCGTCTTCACCCTGGCCGGATCGCAGTCGATCACCAGGAAGCGGCGCGCGCCGGTCGAGTCGTTGAGGAAGCTCCCGTCGTTCGTCGTCCCGATGAAGATGCACCGCCGCCTGTTGACCGAGACGTTCCTGGCATAGGCCTTCCTGTAGGTGTCCTCGGTCTTGCTGACGAAGTTCTTGATGGTCTCGCGGTCGGCCTTCTTGAGGGCCACCAGCTCGGCCATTTCCATTAGCCACACTCCGTCGAGCGACTCGTATGCCTGCTTGGATCTGAGGTCGGGCAGAGTGTCGGAGGTCCACCCGTTCCCCAGCTTGTAGATGAGGAGCGACTTGCCCACGCCCTGCGGGCCCACGAGCGTGACCATGTAGTCGAACTTCTTGCCCGGCTCATAGACGCGGGCCACCGCCGCCACCAGCATCTTCCTGGTGACGGTGCGGACGTAGTCGCTGTCCTCCGCCCCTAGGTAATCGATCAGGACCCTCTCGATCCTTTCGGCACCGTCCCATCCGACGGCTTCGATGTATTGCTTGACCGGGTCGAAGGCGTTGTGCTCCATGGCCGCCGTGAGGGCGTCCGTGATGAACATCCGGTTCTTTATCCCATAGGCGTGACTGAGATAGATGCGCAGCTGGGCGTCGTCGGCGTCGGTCCATGTCGGGGCGCTGGAGCTTCTCTTCCAGGGCGTGCTCCTCTTCAGTATCTCCGGGAAGCCGCGGAACACGTTCTCCCCGACCAACCCCTTGAGGTTCGGGTCGTTCTCCAAGATCAGCGTGGCGTTGTCGTAGGTGTCTTCGGCGTATTTGGACCCTCTGGCGAGGGTGAGCCTCTTCATCCAGTCGTCGGCTCTCTCCGGGCCTTTGTCCAGGAACTCCCCGAAATCCTCCCGGGCCTCCGGGTGCGCGTCGGCCATCTTCTTCACCAGGATGGCCTTCGTCTTGGGATCGTTCCGCGCGAACTCCTCCATCTTTCTGAAGGAGGGCATCGATCCGGCCGGCGTGCCCTCCTTGGCCTTCTCGTCGAGCGCCCCGAAAAGGTGGATCCGGCAGAGGTCGAAGGCGTTCAGGCTCTGACCCCGGGCGGGGTCGGTCGCGTGATTCGAATAAAGGAAGCGGTCGCCGTAGACGATCGCGCCTCCCGTCGTGGATCCCTTCGCGAAGGTGTATCTGCCGTCGCCGGCTTCGAGGTAGGTCTCGGAAAGGAATTCCGCTATGGCGTCCGATATCGGATGGGCCGCGCAGAAAGCGCCGATCGTCCCCGGCTTCCCGGCCGGGTCGCCCAATTTGACGCCGGGCTGGCCCGGGCGCCTCTTGAGCTCTTTCTTGGACGTCGGCCATTCGGAGGCGTCGCGCCAGTCGCCGTATCTTTTGAGGACTTCGTCCGGATCGCAGAGCGGCCCTTCGAACTCCCTGTAGATCTCCGGCTCGTCGTGGGTCCGGCTCGGCCAGTACATGAGCCGGGCGGCCTCGTAGGTCGTGGGGTCGAAGCACTCCATCCCGGCCAGGCTGTCGGCGGCTATCTTTCGCGCCAGCGGCTCGTATTCGTCCGGGCTGACTTCCCGGGCCAGGGGGATGACAAGGCGGATGCGGGGCTTGGCCGCGGTCGATTTGTGGGTGCTGTAGACGACGGCCTCCCATTCCATCCCCACCCCGAGCGATTCGAGGATCGTCGCCGGGCAGTCGTCGAGGTCCAGCGTCACGAGCGATCTGTTTTCGACGCACCCGTTCCGGCGGAGGCCGTCCCGGAGCGATCCGCCGACGAAGCCGCCTATGTCCTTCACGACGTCCTGCTGCTCTTTGGGCATCGCCAGGTACTCGGCCATGGTCTCGCCGGTGTCCTTGCTGAAAGCGAGCTTCCTCTTAAGGTCGCCCCAGCCGACGGCGCGGTTGGTCCATGTCTTGGACATCCGACTCGAGGCCGTGGCTATGGTCAGACGCTTCTCTTCTTGCATGTTGTCTCCTTCCCAGGCTTCCGCCCGGTCTCATTCGGCTCTTTCCGTCGTCGGATCGTATCTCAGGCGCCCGGACATGGCCTTCCTCACCTCTTCCGTCGTCACCAGCGTCGCCGCCCCGTCCGCCGCGATCAGGACGAAGTCGCAGTCCATCCAGCTCTGCTCGGCCCGGATGATGTGGATCAGCTTCGGCATGTCGGCGCCCATCGGCGGCAGCGCGAACCCGCCTTTGACGTCGAGAAGCGCGTTGTACGCCCCCGTGACGTCGCCGGTTTCGGCGGGCCTGGCAGATTTGTAGTCGACCGTGGTCCTCGGGTTCGCGTCGATGAGGCGCGGCGGAAGGTCCTTTTTGGCGTGGAAGTAAAGGTATGCCCTGCCGCTTTCGGTGACGACTATGGTCTTGCGATGGGCGTTCAGCGTGTCGTTCATACCGTCTCCGCCCCCTCCCGCCGGACGCCCTCGAGGTAATGCCTGGCTTCCATGTAGGCGCGGCTCTGGCGGAAGTCCTCTGCGTCCATGTGGTCCTTCATGCTGAGGATCCAATCGTCGTAGTCGATCGCGTCGATGGCCTTTTGGATCGGTTGGCCTTTGTGCGAGTCGACGACCTGCCTGGCTTCGGCGCTCAGGGCCTCAGATGCTTCCGGCATAGCCGAAGTCCTCCCGTTTGACGCCCCAGATCTCGCAGAGCTTCGCGAGGCCGGCCTCGAACGCGTACTGGTTTGTCGGGTCGGCTCTCAGATCCGGCTCCAAGTAATAGGTCCCGTCTCCCTCGTCTCGGTAGAAGATGACCTGCCTCGGATCCCGTTTGTAACCGACGTCGCCCTCGTGGATGAAGAGCGTCACGCGGCCGTCCTTCGCGACCTCCTTCGTGACTTTAGCGGTGCTTTTGTAATAGGCCTCCTTGGATAGTGAGCCCTTGGCCCGTTCGTAGATGGCGTGGCGGATGGCCTGGGCCACCGCGTCCGCCTGCTCTCCGGTCAGTTTCTTGTCGACCTTCCACCCGAATTCATATCTTTCGATCATTTTGCTTTTCGCTCCTTTGCTTCCTGAGAAGCCTGCCCAGATGGGCTTTGGCCTGTTTGCAGCCGAAGCCATTGCCCCTTCTGCGGAACACCTCCATCTGGAATCTGGTGTCCGCTATCTCCTTCTCGAGCGGAGTCTGTGGAGGAGGCGTGAACGGCTCGGTAAGCCGCCCGTTGTTCCTAAGCGTTCCCATGGCCTCCGCCTCCCTCGAAGAAGAGGATTTTCTTCTTGAGCTCAGCGGACTCCGCCCTAAGGGCGTTCGCCTCGCACGTTTTGTCGATCAGCGCCGCGGCGGAAAGGCGGTTCTCGCCCTCGAGCCTTTCCGCCCTCAGGTGCTCGGCGTCGTATTGGGATTGGAGGGCTTCGAGCTCGCCTTTGGTCAGCTTCAGGTAGTCGTCGATGTAGCCGAGGTCGAATTCCCGCCCGTCTATGACGCTTTGGGCGAAGAGGTCCAGGTCGGCGCGGATCTTCTGCTGGAGGGTCGTCGCCTGCCGGATGTGCTCCGCCGTGTATTTCTTCCGGTAGACGATCCCGTTGAACGGGCTGCCCTCTTTGTCCCAGTCGACCATGTCGTAGGCGATCTCCCGGCAGGCTTTGAGGATCTCTTTGAGGTTCCCGAACGCGACCGCGTACTCCAGGACCTTGCCGACGCGGAGCATGTCCATGTCCTTCCCGTAGAAGTCGCGCGGCACGTTCAGGCGCTTGTGCTGGGCGTCGGCCTCCATGGCGGCCAGCTCGACGGTCTTGAGGGCCTCCTTCGCCTTTTCGTCGCCGGTGGCTCCGATGACGCCGCTCAGGTATTTGACGGCCTCAGTGGCTTCCATGTCCGGACCCTCCTTCCTTTCCGATGTCCGACAGGCGCTCAGTGATCCCGAGGAACGTCTCGTCCGTCTTGTAGGCGGACCCGTCGCTCATCCGGATGACGGCCTTGCCGTTTCGGCCGGCTTCCACGGAGCAGATCTTAAAGGGGTTGACGGCGACTTCCCGCCCTCCGGAGGTCTTTATTTCCATCAGTTTCATCGCTTCCCCTCCTTGGCGATGAGGTCGAAGTCGAGCGCGTATGGATCCCCAGTGACTTTGCTTTCGTCGATGTATGGGAGGATCCCTTCGAAGGAATATTTGGAGAAGAGGGGAAGGGCGGCCGTCCTTAGGAAGCCGACGATCCATTTGGCCACTCGGCCTTTGACGAGGTGGTTGATGATCGCCAGCATCTCCTTGTAGCCGCTGTCGTTGAAGTACCTCAGCATCTCCTGTCCGGAGTTTTTTATCTTCAGCCAGGCGCCGGTCTTGCCGGCTAAGCCCTCGACGAGATCCTTCTTCTTCCCCGTGTCGTCGGAGAAGTCATTGAAGAGGTCACGGATGTCCTCGTCGTCCTCGACGGCAACCGTGTATCCGATCGCCTCGGCGTGGCTCTTGAGGAATTCGTTGACCGTTTTGTCGACGAGGATCGTGCCCTCGATCGTGAGGGCCTCCTGGATCCCTCCGTCCGTCCCCTTCTTCGCGGAGAGGTATTTTTCGAAGAACCCCCTCTTCGCGGAGTCGCTGGCGTCGGCCAGGTTCGCGGTTATGTCGTCCGAGAGGCTGTTGTCTTTGTAGCTGGCGTATATCGTCGCCGGGTCGCCTTCGTCGATGAGCGCCTTGGCGACCAGGGCCATGAGCTGGTAGTAGTTGATGACCGATCTGTCGCGGTCGAGCTCGACCTCTGCCGGTTTGAAATCGAAGCCGTAGCCGAGGTTGGCGTCCGTTTGGACGTAGAGGCCGCCGACGAAGACCCTCCCTTTGTAGGGTTCGTCTCGGATGATGGTCCCGTATTCGGTCTCGCTCGTGTCCTCCGGCCCTCCGCCCATGATGATCCTCGTCATCTCGAGGCTCGTCCCGGCGATCCCCAAGAGCTCAGACGGGTTGAAGCCAGAGGCGACGATGGTCACGCCGTCCGGGGTCTTCTGGTCGGTGAGGTCGTCCTCGATCCGAAGCTGCAGGGTGTCGCATCCGAAGACGTCGCTGCGCCCGATGAACGGCGTCCAAAGCTCTTCTCCGTTGTGTATCTCGACTCCGTGGCCTTCCCTTAGGAGGGCGACCATTCCCAATTTCAGGCCCTCCCCGTATTTTCCGATGAGCTCTGGGGCATCCGTTTTGGTCGTCGTCCCGAGGGCCATCTTGTCGATCCCTATGGTTTTGCCGTGAGTCGTGAAGTAGATGGTGCCGCCGGCCTTGTCGACGTCGATGTCGTATTGGCCTTCGTCGATGCAGTTTTGGACGATCTCCCGTATCGCCTCCAGGTAGGTCCATTTCCCCGCAAGGTATTGTCTGTTGATGGCCAGATCTATGATTTTGGTTTCCATTTTGGAATCTCCTTTTTTGGTCAGTCGTCTTTTTTGTAGAAATCGCAGATGTACGAATCGGCGTCGAGCGGGAGCCCTTCGCACCATTTGAGGTCCCGGAGCTTCATGGTCTCGACTATCGTTTTCTCCATCTTCTCCGCTTTGTCCGAAGGCACTTCGTTGATGCATTCGTCATGGACGTGGAAGACGGTTTCGAAGCCTTTTTGGTCGAGCCTGAACAGCGCCTCGGCCAGGCAGTCCCTCGCGGTTGCCTGAATGATGTTCTCGAAGAGCTTCCCGCCGTAGGTGCGGACGTAGACGAAGGTGTTGCCGAAGCCCTCCTTCATGTCGAGGTACTCGATCTGTCGCCCGGGGCCGTCCTCGCGCTCGGCCATCCTGGCTCCTTTGTAGGCGATCAGGCGGCCGCTAGGCAGTCGGATGAAGAGGGAGTCTCGGACGAACGCGGCCTCGATCCCTTTGGCGGAGGGGATCCCGTAGCGGACCCCCGGGTGCTCTATGGCGTCCATGGCCGCCCTTTCGACCGTCTTCCACAGCTTGACGATCTCCGGGTTGTTCTCCCTCCAGACGTCGACCAGGTATTGGATCTCGTCGTCGCTGAGCCCCATGGCTTCGGCGCCGAAGCGCTTGTAGGCCCCGATCCCGCCGCCGTACGCCCCCGCGAGCTCGGCGACTTTGCCCTTGGCCCTTTCGTCGTGGGTTATGGCCTCGGCCTTTTTGTTGAACATCCTCGCCGCGGTCTCCTTGTAGATGTCCTTCCCGGCGGCGAAGGCGTCGAGCTTGTACTGCTCTCCGGCCATCCAGGCTGCGACGCGGCATTCGATCTGGCAGTAATCGGCCACCACGAACCGGCATCCCGGTTTTGGGATGAAGGCCGTCCGGATCAGTTGGCTCAGCGTGTCCATCGGCTTCCCGTATTCGAGCTCCAGCCAGTCGAACTCGCCATTGGCGGCGTGTTCCCGGGCTATCTCGATCGCGGGGAGCGTGTTTCTGGGCAGGTTCTGCGTTTGAACGATGCGTCCGGCCCACCGGCCCGTTCTGATCGCGCCGTCGAACTGAAGCGTGCCGTGCAGCCTCCAGCAGCCGTCCTCCGGATGCCAGACGGCCGCCCGCAGCATCGCGTCGTATTTGGTTACGCTGGTCTTGCCAAGCTCCTTTCGGGCCTTCAGATAGGCGATGACGTCTTTGTCGGCGGCTTCCGCTATGAGGCCGTCGAGGGAGGCCTTCGATAGGTTTTCGAACTCGACGCCTTTTGATCGGAGCCAGTCTTTGGCTCTGGGCATCGATTGCGGGTTGTCGAGTCCACTGGCGGCTTTCGCCTCCGCCATGAGCTCCCCGACGTGCTCCGCCGAGTACCGGCTTACGGATTTGGCCATGTCGGCGTCGACGCCGACCCCGCGGTCGTTGATCCGCTGGTCTACGGCGTAGATCTCCCATTCGTGCCCCGGGCATTCCGGGTATTTGGACTCGATCGACCCTACGGCCCTTTCGGCCTCGACGTCCTGGCGGTTGTAGTCCTTGAATGTCTCCCAGTCGCCCTTGGTCCCCGGGAGCGCGGCCTGCGGATAGATCCTCTTGCCGTCCTTCTGAGGCTTGCAGAACATCGCGATCAGCTTTTTGCCGACCGACAGTTTCTTTTTGTCGTTCGGTATCCCGAGCCATGATCCGGCTTTGTCCAGCGACCCCGGGAGGCCGAGCTGATAGGCCCGGACCATCGTGCACCGCCATTGGCCGGGTTCGAGCAGCCCGCCGGCGTAGTATCTTCTCGAGAAGCACAGTCTTTCGAAGGCGGCGTTGTGGGCCACTTTCACGATCGCCGGATCGGACAGATCGTCGGTCAGACGGTTGATGTCCGGGTTCTCGGCGACATCTTCAAGCATCAGATCGATCTGCCTCACCGGCTCGTCGTCGTAGGCGTAGCCGATGAGCATGATCTCGAAGCTCGGGTGCTCGACGTACTTGCGCACGCCGACTTCGGCGAGATCCAGTTCGCAGTAGGTCTCTATGTCCAAGTGCAGCGTGCGCATTCTCATTCCTCCTTAGAAGGGAAGGTCGTCGTCGGCGACGTCGACCGAGTCGGTGTGGGATTTGGCCGGGTCTTCGCTGGCGGGGGCGGGCTCGCTGAGGAGGTCCGCGAAGTCAGCCTGGGCGCTGGCCCTGCCGCCGGCGTAGGTGCCTTCGGCCGTCTTCATGATGTTGTTGAGGCCGCACGCGATTCCCTTCTTGGCCCCGCTGAAGGGGAAGAAGTTGATCGAGACCGTGGCGATCATGCCGCTGTAGATCTCGTCGGTGTGCCCGGGCTGGGTGAGGTCAAGGCCCGATTGGTCGATGACGCCCGGCTTGGTCTTGGAGTTCGCGCTGATGACCCAAAAGCCTTTGTAGCTTTCGAAGTCGGCGACCGTTCCCGCGGCGGCGATCTTGTCCCCGTCGTGGATGATCTTCTTGCATTCGTTCCAGTCGGGGTTCTTGCCTCCCCACTTCTGGGCTTTGCCGTTTTCGTAGGCGGCCGTCATGGCCTTGGCGATCTTGGCCAGGGCGTCTTTGGTCGCAGGGGCGTCTTTCTTGATGCGCATCTGGACGCTGTAGCGGGGCTCGCCGCCGCTCGGACCGGCTTTCGGCTCGAGCACGGCGACGTAGTTGAGGCTGACGTTCGGGAGTAGGATCTTCGTTTCTTCTGGTTTCATGGGTTATTCACCCTCCTTTTTGATCAAGCCGGCGAAGTCGTCCTGCGCGGAGGCTGGCTTGTAGTCCTCGCGGGGATCGTCGGAATCGGCGAGCTGCGGCTTGCCGGCGACGACTGTCTTGTGCGGGAGGGCTATCGTTTCGAAGTCCTCCTTTTTGATGGCGCCCTTCAGCTTGTTGGGGCTGAGAAGGTCCTGCGGCTCGCAGACGTCCATGAGCCTGTAGCCTTTGTCCTGCAGCTGGCGCTTTAGCTTGTCCGGGTCGTCCCAGCCGGAGCTGGATCTTCCGGAGACGGCCTTCCAGCCTTCGTGCGGCTTCCCTTGGAGGATTTCCCCCAGGAGATGGGCGGAGACGTCGTTGGCCACCTTTTCGAGCATCCCGGCGTTCTTTGCGAAGAAGGTCATGGCCTTCTCGCCCATCAGCTCCGGCGTCAGGCCGTCACCTGATTCCTGGACAGCCTTCCGCATCTCGTCGACGATCGCCAGGACGCGGGCTTTGCACATGTCCCTGGCGGGGCAGAACCCTTCCGAGCACCATGGCCCCGGGGAGAACGCGCCCCCGCCCTCATCGGCGAGCTTGGCGAGCGGTTTCACGGACTCGCCCCAGTCGAGGAGCTCCTTCTTCGTGAGGCTCTCGCCGCTGACCCAGTTGAGGCGCGGCTGCACGATATGGGTCTCGAAGCCCTCGATCTCGTATAGGCTGTTGAGCTCCTCGTAGACTCCGAGGGCGTATAGGCGCAGCTGGCTGTTGTTGCGCCCGTCGACCTGGATCCCTTTCCCGTATTTGAGATCGAAGACGTGGCAGGCCCCGTCGCTGATGATCACGCAGTCGCTGGTGCCGAAGCCCTCCGGGACCCAATGGTCGAAGCTGATCTTCTGCTCGATGAGGATGTCGGCTTCCGGATCCTTGAGCCTCAGCCCGTCGAAGACCTCGGCGATCTGGGCGACGTAGAACGCGATGGCGTTCCGCATCTCCTGGTCGATCTTGGCTTCCTTGGTCCGCCCGGGATCCTCGGGCGTCGGGTCCTCGACGGTGACGCTCTTCATCTCGACGGGGGCGAAGTCGGTCCGGCCCCGCTCCTTGTAGAGGGTGAGGAGCTTCTCGGCGAAGGCGTGGGCGAGATGCCCTTCCTCCGCGTATTTGCTTTCCTCGTTCGGCAGCTTCTCGCAAAGCGCGACGCTTTTGGGGCACCGCATCCATCTCTTCGAGCTCGAGGCGCTGAGCCTCGCATGCGTTTCAGGTGGCATTTAATTCGTTCCTTTCCCCGGCGCCTTCAGGCTGTTCATCTTTCGGATGAATTCCGGGATGTCCTTGCCCTGCAGGTCGGCGGCGGCGTTGGCTTTGAATGACTCTCTGAGCGTCTGGAGGATCAGCGCCTTCGGGATCCCGCGCTTCTTGGCGTCCTCCACCGCTCGGAGGGCTCCCTCGTGGGTCGCGGCTTTCTCCGGCTCGGCGGCGGGCTCCGGTTTTGCGGCGCCGGCTTTCGGCTCCTCCAGCCCGGCGAACGGATCGTCCGACGGCCCTTCGGCCTCCGGATCCTCGAGTCGGCTCGGCTGAGCGGCTGGTTTCTCCCCCGCCTCCTCGTTTTTTCTCGGTTTGGGCCCCCCGCCCGTGTAGACGTGGGCTCCGGTGGGCTCGAGCTTCTCGGACCTCTCGGCCAGCTTCTTGGCGAAGTCGGCGAGGATGGTGATCAGCGTCGCGGTCTCCTTCGAGGCCTCGACGGTCACTTTGATGTTTAATTGGATAGGTTCCATGTGATTGCTTCACTCCTTTCTCTATCCCTCTATCGGGACGTATTCGCCGGAGTCGGCCAGAATATAGGCCTCGCCGTCGATCGTCTTTAAGAGCGGCTTGTAATCGGGGTCGCCGAGCCTGGGCGGCATCGGTTCGTCCCGGTAGTCCGGCGGGATGTCCGCCTGCGCGTTTTTGCGCGGCTTTTGGCTGAGCATCGCCCAGAGCTGTCTGGTGCTCAGCCCGTCGTAGAACGTTTGCTTATAGGGATACCGCTGTCCCAAGACGATTTTCAGGTAATTCCTTTCTTCGTCTTCGCTGTCGAAGTCGTATTGGGGCATCGTCTTGCCTCCTTCCCCAGGCTTTCCTGGTACGGGCCCCAGACGGCGCCCAGGATCCAATCCAGGGAGTCCTCCGGGACCGTTGCCGATGTCGGCTTTTCGCTGACGGTTGAGAGCATGATAAAAAACCTCTCAGGCCCTTAAGAGGAAGTAGTCGATGGGCTTCCCGGTAAGAGTCGAAATGACGATCAGATCGTCGAGCGTAAGGACGCCGCTGCTCGCCATCTTCTGCCGAAGGGTCCCTTTTGTGCACTCAAGCTCAGCCATCAGCTGATCGTCGTCGATGTGCGAGTCGAGAAGCGCGGCTTTGACGTGGTCGAGGTCGATTCTCTCTTTGTTTTTGTTGGGCATGTGATCTCCTTTCCCTTCACTTTCTTCATCGCGGATAGCCCGAATCTGGCGTCCCGTCTTTCCGATGCGCCTCGTCCGTGCCCAATTCGTCCTTAAGCCAGGCGACTGCCACGCTCGGGCTGACGAACTCCTCGGTCCAGGCATCGCCGCCGCGGTTGTCCACCGCTATCCAGCGGCCGCTGTCGGCGGGTCCGTCCGAATCGTAGGCGAGGTAGGCAGCCTTGTTCTCTTCTCGGCACCATGAGGGCGGGTCTCCCATCAGAAGGGCCTCCACCGTCTCCTTGGCCACCAGACGGACCCCGAGGGACCCTCCGGAGAGGAGGGCCGTCAGCGCCGGCTCGGGTGCTTCTTGCAGTATGCTGGCCATGACACGACCTCCCATTCATCGCATTCGGTGTGGCCGATATGCTCGGCTTCCGTCTTGCTTTCGAACCTCCGGCCGTTGGCCAGAAGCCTCCCCGTGTCGGGGTTTACCAGGACCCAGAGCATTTTCGGATCCTCCTTTCCTTTTTCCGTCGTCTCACTTTGCGTACTGGGCGAGCTGCCGCTCGGCGCCCTTGATCATCTTGACCGCGTTTTCCTCCGTCAGAGTGTGGCCGAAAAAGAAGGGGTCCCCGCAGTCGTTGATGACGAAGGCGTAGCAGCCGTCCCCGCTGATTTCGTATCTTCCGATTTCGCGGCGCTGGCCGGCGACGAGCTCATTCTTTTTGTAGACGATGCCGCACCCGTTGTCGTGGGCGACCTCATAAACGGGGCTGTTGTCCTCCTCCTCGGCGGCGTATTTCGCGTAAGCCTCCATGAGGCATCCGAGGTAAGAGTCGTAGCCGTGGATGCCTTCCCAGGACAAAAAGTGCTCAAGGACCTCTCTCGGGTCCATGGCGTCGGTTTGCTCTTCCGGGTAACCGCTGTTGATGAGAGCCGTGTAGACGTAGGCATCGTACTTTCTCATAAGGGCTTCACTCCTTTGCTGTGCCCATATTATTGTCGGTGTTTTGCTGACGGTCAAGCGAAATCGTTTATTTTTGTCTATTTTTTGTTGACGCGCGTGGTAATATCTAGGCGGAGGTGGAATTATGAACAACCTTAAGAAATTCCGCGAAACCATCGGCATGACGCAAACCGAACTGGCCAAAGCCTCGGGATGCGCTCGGTCCTATATTTCCGAAGTCGAGTCCGGTGATGTCAGGCTTACGCTGAAAATGGCCCGGCGGTTCGCCGAGGCCCTCCATCAGGACCCCTACGCGCTTCTCGGGTCGGACGCGATCAAGTACGACGGCTCCTTCCGCCAGACGCTCGTCAGCCTCGTCCAGGATAAATTCGACGCCTATGTGGAAATGCAGGTGTCCCACAAATGCACCCAGCGCGAATTCGAGGAATTCATGCTTTGCTACTGGATCGCCGTCGGCGGCCTCTCCGACAAGGACGTGGCCTCGCTTGAGGCGTTGGCCAATTCCCTGGCGAAGGCCCGCGGAGAGGCGAAACGATGAGCGTAACAAGGTTTTCTCTGTTACGCCTCTGTTACATTTTCCGTTACGGCCTCTTCTCGCGCATAATGATTACTTCCTATCGGAATCTTTTGCGGTTTTGTAACAATGTAACTATGTATCACGCGCGCGAGAACATATTGTGTCCGGCGATCATTCATGCCCTTGCCGTGCGATATGCTCATAGCGTGTGCGCATACGCGCTTGCGCGAGAGGGCCTCAGATGAGGGCCGTCGGCTACTGCCGCTTCAGCTCCGAGCAGCAGCGGGACGGCTTCTCGATCGAGGCCCAGGAGCGTGCGGTGAGAGAATACTGCGAGAAAAAGGGCTACTCGCTCTCCCGCTTCTACGTCGATGAGGCGAAGAGCGGCACCCGCGACGACCGCGAGCAGTTCCAGCGCATGATCGGCGACGCGGAGGATCGGGCCTTCGACGTCATCGTCGTCCACAAACTTGACCGCTTCAGCCGGAACGTCTACGACTTCGAGGTCTACCGTAAGAAACTAGGGGACGTCGGAGTCCAGCTCGTGTCCGTCATCGAGGACTTCGACATGTCCAAGGCCGAGGGCCAGCTGACCGCCCACTTCATGGAGTCCTTGGCAGATTACTATTCGAAGAACCTCTCCCGCGAGACCAAGAAGGGCATGTATCAGCGCGCACGCGACGGCTTGGCCTCGGGGGGCACCATGCCGCTCGGGTACGCGAAGACCCCGGACGGGAGGCGCTATCAGATCGACGAGTCCCGCAAGGCGGTCGCCGTGGAGATCTTTCAGCGCGTCGCGTCGGGCGAGACACCCACCGCCATTGCCAAGGCCCTGACCGACCGAGGCGTCCACGGGATCTACGGCGGCTCAATCTGGGAGAGCACGGTCCGAGCGATCGTGACGAACACGCTTTATTTCGGAATGCTCACCATGAGGGTGGCCGGAGGGGATCCCATCCGGACCCCAGGCGCGGCCCCCGCCCTGGTCAGCGAGGATCTCTGGAGGAAGGCAAACGGGGAGCTGGCGCGGATGAGCAAGCCGCGCGGGCCGAGGAAAGGCCCGGACGCGTTCCCCCTTTACGGGCTCATGTGGTGCGGGGAGTGCGGGGCCCGCATCGTCGGCTTCAGCCATTTCATGGGAGGCAAGGACAAATCCTACTACCGCTGCTCCGAACGAGCCAAGGGCCATTCGAAGTGCGACCTTCCCCTCTTCCGGAAGGAACTTCTGGAGAAGGAGGTCTTCAAGGCAACGGTGAGTTTCCTCACCTCGAGGTCCTTCGTCGAGTGGCTCTGCGCGCAGTTCAACGGCTATCTCGATCGGAGGAGGGAAGGCGGTGACCTCGCCTCCGCCAAGAAGGAGGTCGAGGACATCGGGCGCAGGCGCTCCCGGCTCGCGGACGCCTATCTATCCGGGGACATGCCGAAGGACATCTACTCGGCGCGGTCATCCGATCTCGAGAAGGCCTACTCGGCGGCGAAGGCCAAGGCGGCCTCGCTCGGGGGCCGGGCGGTGAAAAGAGCGGACCCGGAAGGGATCCGCGCGGCATTCAGCTATTACATCGAGCAATGGAAGGACGAGGGAAAGCGATCGCTTTTCTACCGTGCGTTCATCGAGAGGATCGTGGCCTACCCCGACCGCCTCGAGATCACGTTCCGGACGCCGCTCGGGCCCATCAAGAAGTCGATAGGTGCATTAGGCGCAAGTCCGGTCCCGGGCACCAAGAAATCACGAAAGCGCGATATTATCGCGCTTTTTTCATATCCAACGAAAGCCTCTTATACACGATTTTTTTAAGGAATAGAAATAGGAAAAATGTATTCCTTTTTACGTGGAAAGTTTATCGTTTTGTTTTTTATGAAAGTAACACATATAAGTTTTTAAATGCATATTTGTCATTGGATTATATGCATTTGAATTTGTATCTATCCTTCGGTATAATCGTTCTATGAAAACCTTTTCTCTCAAAGAAAACGTCTTGAAATTGCCAAACCCTCAGATCCTCCATCTGCTCCAGGAAATCGAACTAAGGAAAGGCAGAGCATTTTCTTTGCCTCATCTCAAAAACATTAACCGCCTCCATGACATTTCCAAACGCCGCAGCACCACGTCTTCCAACGCGATCGAGGGAATCCGCGTCACGCCGAAACGGGAAGCCGATCTCCTTTCTCTTGGCCTGAAGCCTGAGGTTTATGAGGATTTCATGCTGACCGGCTATAACGCCGCGCTTGAGCGGATCATTTCCTCTTATTCCTATCAAGATTTGGATGAACGTTTCATCCTTGATCTCCACCAGCTGATGTACAGAGGATACAACCCTGGGTTCGGCGGCAAATGGAAGGACACCCAAAACTATATCGTTCAGAATAACGGAAAAGGCAAAACGACGGTCCTTTTCACACCCAGCAAACCGAAGGACGTCCCCCAACTCATGGGAAATCTCGTCTGGCAGTATAGCGCCTGTCTAGGCGACCCCGAGGTGAACCGGCTCCTGCTCATTCCGGTTTTTATTCTCAATTTTCTCTGTGTCCACCCCTTCAACGACGGGAACGGGAGGATGTCGCGCCTTTTGACGAGCTTCCTTTTGCTGAAGGATGGCTACGATGTCGATTTTTATTACTCTCTGTCCTATCTCATCCTCACCCGGCAAGAAGAGTATTACCAGACTCTCCACAATTCCGACCGCAGTTGGGAAAAAGGTGAAAACGATTATTCCTATTTCGTCATTTTCCTTTTGCAAATCATCCTCGAGGGCTACGAGAAATTGGACAAGATGGCCGAGTTCGCCTCCTGGAAGGCACCCGCCGAGGAAAAAGTCGCCAAAGCCATCAACGAATCCCCTGTTCCGCTAGACAAGGCGGATCTCGAAGAACTCCTCTTCTCGCTTTCAAGAACCACAATCGAGAAAGCCTTGGGGGATTCGCTCAAAGCCGGGAAGGTTCGGATGATCCAATCCGGCCATTATGCCAAATACTATCGAAAATAGAATTCAACTGCATATTTTTTCATCTTTTCATGCATTTATAATATCAATAATTCATAATATTTACTGCGACAACTCATCAAGTTTAATCCGATTCGCAACGGAAAAAAACCAGATCGGGGTCCCTTTGATTTCAAACGTTTCCTTATCCATGATTGTCCCTCTTTTGCCGTATCGTAGAAAGAAGGTCTCCCCCATCGTCAGGAAGGCCTTCCTTGCTTTGGTTTTATTCCCGTTTGATCGGCAACCAAATCTCGCTCTGATAATGCGGGTCGCCAATCGGCATATCATTGTATAACTCGATGTCGATGTTCTCCGCCGGCTCGTACCCGTGGTGGGGTGACAGCCATTCGTTCCAGATGGCGGCGTTGACCAGTTGCATCGAACCCGACAGGGGCCGACGTGCTTGAACTTGGTTCTGAGTTCCGCCGTGATCTTCCAAATTTTGAAGTTTTTGGCGAACTTCTCATTATGGTATTCCGGGCGATCAAATACTGAAAGTCCTCCTTCCCGCCGTTCACGCAAACGCCGAGCATCCCGATCCGCACCTTCTTCACGAGATCGAGATGAGAATAGGATGGCTTGAAGATCACATTTCTCGAGTTTGGATAAAGACTTACGAAACACTTTGAAACGATTTAAGCCATGTTTATAAATGACAGCCCTTTTTAAGCCGTTCTTACGGGTTTTGAAACACCATGAGACAAGGCGAAACGAACGAACCCCACCCTTAAAATCTTTCGGGCGAACAACCCATATCGGTTCAAATCCGACCCCGAAAGCCAAAAAAATATTAAGGCAAGGTTTGTCCTCGTTTTTTTTGAACTTTCCAGAAGACAGAATTGGTAATAACCGAAGAAAAAACCGTTTTGTGATAAAAAACGTAAAATGTTACAAGCCGCATTTAAATTCGCAGCGTTTTGTCTTGATGTAAGCCGTAAGATTACGATTTCGTCATCATTAATTGACACTTGGGATAGAATGGCGTTTTTTGATGGCCTTCTATCGACGTAGATATATTGGGCATCGAGGCAATTCCAACAGAAAGACAATGCGATGCGAAATAATTGCTCTAGGAATTGAAGGCCGGATTTCCGCCCGATAGCCGGTCGACTTGATAGGAATTATGACTCTACTTTCAATTTAACCAACAGCATATGCCGACATTGTCGTCATCTAAGGCGCAAACCGACCGGCAATCATAGTGTGTTTTTCACGTCACATTGATGAAGGCAACAAAATGAATCGAGGCATTCTTTCTTCATACCGATAGCCATGTTCGTCATAAGGCACGCAAAACAATTAACCTCAAGGATGTTCCTTCAACCCCCGAAATTTTGCCGAAGGTGCCTCATTCGCGACTGCAGCAGGCTTGACTAACCGATGATAAAACCAGAAATGCGTCAACAATACTTTTTTTCATGCCCCTTCCAGCAAGCAGCCAACTCGGCGTAGGTTGATTCGAATCGTTCTATTTAACATAAGATTTATACCACGTTGCGCTCCATGGAAAATGAAACCGAGTCCGAATCCAGCGGAAAAATCGGATCGTTGACGATCCGACACTTCTGCAAGATGATGAGGAATTGACAAAGCGCGACTAAGTTTTCATGTAAGAATTCTTGCAACGCTCCCCTCATCCAAAATGAGATTCACCGTTTGAAATTCTCCGCGATAGAAAACGACCCAGTTATTGAAAACCGAAGGCAAATCCTTGGCCTTCTCCAACGAATCAATCTTCACGAAGGAGAAAGCGACGTTATTCTTTTTGCAAACGCCTTCGATAATTTCAAGGCTTTGGTGGATGTACGGGCACTGATCGTCGTAATACACGGTCAGGTCAGAATTGGCGATTCGATGGGCTTTGGCCTTGGCCGTGAAATGAGGCGATGTCCCGTCGAAAGAAAGGCACAGCAATTCGTACCCGTTATCGGTAAAATCGACGGCCTTGAAGCCAAACTTCTTGGCAAATGATTGATCGGACAGCCAATGCTTCTGTCGGGTTGATCCCAGCATGCACAAACCGGATTTCCCTTTGGCCTTGGCATCGGCGATGCAATATTCCATCAAAGCACGGCCGTATCCTTTCCCTTTTTCTTTCCCGTCAACCCAAAGGCAATAAATGTAGAGGAAATTGTTGCCGAGGATGGGCACCCAGGCTTTTTCTAGAGGGGCGTACTCGATAAATACGGTGGCTTTCGCGTCCAGTTTTCGGAAGACATGGCCTTCCGTAAGGCGATCGGCCAGCCATCTCCTTTTTTCTTCGATCCCGGGGCAGAGCTTTTGCGTCCGAATGATGCAGCAAAGATGCTCGTGGATGAGATTCTCTTCCGTTAGGTTGATGAAATGAGGTTCGTTTTCCATCCTATCTCCTTTGTCGTCGTCTTTATATTTTAGCGCATGCCCATGTTGATGATAGCGGTCAGTTGCTCGCCATCGCCGACATCATTGGCATCGCGATAAGCCCAATCCGGTGATGCAAGACGCTTTTTTCGTTTCCTTCCAAACGTTTTGAAAAATTTCAAGACCGCACCCTCGATCGAAAAAACCAACCCGTGTATTCGCTTTCCCTTCGATTCAATGACCCGGTTCCGCCTCAAGGACAACTTGTTTTATTGATAACCCGATCCGCTTTCGTGGAAGGTCGAGCGAGATGACTTTCACCTTCACGATGTCGTTAATGTGTACCACCTCAAGCGGAGACGAGATGAAATGGTCGCTCATCTCGGAAATATGAACCAAGCCATCTTGGTGGACCCCGATGTCGACGAAAACCCCGAAATCCATCACGTTCCGGACGGTACCGGAGAGGATCATCCCCACTTTGAGATCTTTGATGTCCTTGGCTTCGTTCGACAAAGCGGCTTGTTTAACATCTTCGCGGGGATCACGTCCAGGTTTCATAAGTTCGGCGACGATGTCGCGGAGGGTCGCCTCGCCAGCGTTGAACTTCGCCGCCAAAGAAGCAAAATCGACGATTGATCCGAAAGACGCGATGGCTTTAGTCGTCCCTAAATCGACAAGATTCAACCCTAATTCTTTGAGGAGGGCAAGGGCAAGGGGATAGCTTTCCGGATGGACCCCGGTGTTGTCGAGAGGATAACCATCGACGATTCGAAGGAAACCCGCGCTCTGTTCGAAGGCTTTCTTCCCGAGTTTAGGAACACTGAGCAATTCATGACGGGTTTTGAAGGGTCCGTGGGCTTCGCGATAGGCCACGATGGATTGAGATAAAGAAGGCCCGAGGCCTGAAACGTAGGAAAGCAATGACGGGGAGGCACTGTTAAGATACACGCCCACGCCATTCACGGAATCCTCCACCACGCCCGTCAAAGCCAAAGAAAGCTTCTTTTCATCCATGTCATGTTGATACTGACCGACCCCGATCGACATCGGCGAGATTTTCACGAGTTCGGCAAGAGGATCCTGAAGCCTTCGAGCAAGGGAGATGGCGCTCCGCTTCTCGACGGGGAGATCGGGGAACTCCTGGCTTCCCAAAGACGAGGCACTGTAAACGGAAGCCCCAGCTTCGTTAACGATCACGATCGAGACGGCAAGGGCGTTTTCCTTAATCAGGTTCCTAAGGAATTCCTCTGATTCCCGGGAAGCGGTCCCGTTGCCAAGGGCGATAATATCAAGACGATACTTGGCGATAAAGGATAAAACGATCCGCTTACTTTCTTCGATTCGGATCGAACCCCCGATCGTCGGGTAAACGACATCGACCCCAAGCAGTTTCCCCCGTTCGTCGACCGCGGCGATCTTGCAACCATTGACGAAGGCGGGATCGAATCCAAGGATCCGTTTGCCCTTGAGGGGCGGAACCATCAAAAGCTGACGGAGATTCTCTTTGAAGAGCAAAATCGCAGAATCTTCGGCCTTTTCAAAAAGTTCGCCTCGGATTTCGGTTTCGACGCTGGGCCCGATGAGGCGCTTATAGGCGTCTTCATAGGTTTCACGTAGCCGGATCTCAAAAGGAGAACGCGGAAAAAGAAAGTGCCGAATGATCACGTTGATGAGGGTAAAACGATCGTAATCGAAAGAGACGGAGAGCTTCTTCTCGTCCTCTCCGCGATTCAAAGCCAAAACCTGGTAACCTTTCAAAGTTTTGAGAGGCGAAGAAAAGGAGGCGTAAGTCAAATAAGTCTTCTCGACGTCTTCTTTTGTTTCCTTCGACGTCAAGCGACCGGTTTTGTAGATATAGGCTTTGGCATCCTCGTAAAACGAAGCCACGTCCGCGGCCCTCTCGGCCAAGATATCTTCGGCCCCCTGGATGGCATCTTCGACCCCTAGAATCTTCTTGTTCGGATCGATGAAGGTTTTCGCCTTCTCCGAAAGCGAGAATTCGCTCCCCTCCTGCTTCAAAAGATAATCAGCCAAAGGAGCAAGGCCGGCCTCGATGGCTTTCGAACCGCGGGTGACCCGTTTTTTCTTATAGGGCCGGTAAAGGTTTTCCAGTTCGCTTTGTTTTTGGGCGCTTTCGATCGCTTGCCTCAGTTCGTTGGTCAGCTTCCCTTGCTCCTCGATCGAAGAAAGAATGGTTTTACGCCTTTCTTCTAAGGCTCTCAAAGAGGTCAAGCGTTCTTCGAAAAGACGCAAAACAACATCATCGAGCGATCCGGTCTTCTCTTTGCGGTAACGGGCGATGAACGGGATGGTGTTTCCTTCGTCAAGCAAAGAAAGGACGGCCTCGACCTGTTCCTTCTTGATCGACAGTTCGTTGGCGAGAGTCAATGCGATATCCATGACCATAATCTTAAGTCTTTTTTGGTGGAAAATGCATTGGGTTTTCGGATCTTTGTCGTTTCCTTCAACCGCAACCCCGATCAACTCTCGGCGATTATGCTTTGCGACGCGTTCTTGATCCAGTTTCGAAAGAGAAAACACGTCTACGTCGATTCAACATCTGAGTCCATCTAGCGGATTGTTGCAAAATGAACTAACGAGATTTAGCGGAGGATTCAATTAAGGAATGTAAGAAGTCCAATAGAGAACCGTATGTGTCTTCGCAAACGCGTTTTGTTTCGTCGTCGAATGGGTAGGCATTGGGAATTCCAATGATGTGGAACCCCCCGCGATATCCGGCCAAAATCCCGTTTTTTGAGTCTTCAATCACATAGCATTGATCGGGAGAAAGACCGAGTTTCGACGAGGCTTTAAGGAAGATTTCTGGATTTGGCTTACCGTTCGCGACTTCATCGCCGAAGACCTTGAAAGAGAAATAATCCCACAGCCCGGCTTGAGTAAGAATGAATTGCCCATATTCGGGCATTGATGAAGTCGCCAAACAAAGGCCGAAACCTTTTTTGCTCAAGTATTCCAACAATTCGTAAGCCCCGGGGAGAGCGGGGACGTGATTGGAATGGATGTAGTTTTGGAATAGGCAATCACGAATGGCTCGTGTTTCGGCAAAAGAGGGGTGGCCGTGATAAAAGGCGTCGAAGTTTTTCTCAGCATTGGCGATCGAGGCCCCTTTCATGGAAAATAGAAGCTGTTTATCGATCTCAAAGCCGGTCGCTTGAGCGGCTTTGACCCAACACATGGTCGCAATCCTTTCGGTATCGACCAAGGTACCGTCCATATCGAAGATGAAGCCCTTCACCTCAACCACGAATAGTCCTCTTTTTTGTAGATCAAATCGCCGCTTCTAAAGGTGGCGTAAACATTGCATTCTTCGTCGATGACGGTGAAGTCGCCCCACCGTCCGATTTCAATGGATCCGATTTCGTTTTCAAGATGGAGATTCCGGGCTGGAGATAGGGTTGCCATGTCAACGGCCTCACTAAGAGGAATCGACAAAGCCTCTTTGACGTTCTTGATCGCCTTGTTTGTGGTAAGAACGGAGCCGGCGAGGGTCCCGTCTTTGAGCCGGGCCGCGCCTTGGCTCACATAGACTTTTTGACCGCCTAGAGAATAGACTCCATCCTCAAGGTGTTTGGCTTCCATCGAATCGGTAATGAGAACGATCCTGTCTTTTTTGCAGCGATAGAGAAGTTGGATGGCCTCTTGGGAGACGTGAATCATGTCGGCGATCAATTCGCAGTTGACGCGATCGTCGATCAAGACGCGCCCCACCACGCCGACTTCACGGTGTTTAAAAGGGGACATGGCATTGAATGTATGGGTGGAACAGGTAATTCCGGTGTCGATTCCCTCTTTTAGGAGAAGAGAGGTGCAGTTGGAATGGCCGATTGAAGGAACGATATGATAAGCGTTCAAAAAACTCAAAAGCTGCTTCCCATTTTCTTCGTAGGCGAAGGTAACCATTTTTACATGGGGGCAGGCCGCAAAGAAACGGGCCATAAGAAGAGGATCGCACCGACGGACATAACGAGCTTCCTGAGCCCCTTTGTAAACCGAGGAAATGAAGGGCCCTTCGAGATGAGCGCCGATAATGCGCGCCCCGCCGATGAAGGGGTTGTTGACGGCGTCCTCAATGTTGCGTAAAGCCCCGAGAATCCTATCCTCACTCATCGTCATCGTCGTGGGGCAAAAGGAGGTGACGCCATCGCGCGGCAAGGCTTTCGCGATCGTTTCAAGGGAACTTCTCTTACCATCCATTACATCAAATCCATCAGACCCGTGTAGGTGTTCGTCAATAAAGCCCGGGACCACGAAAAGCTGGTTCGGAACCACGAAATCGGAATCTTGAACAGATTCAAACGAAATAATTCTCCCCTCGGGGGAAAGAGACAAACAAGCCCGACGAAAGCCAAGCCCGTGGATGTAGATTGTCGAATCGCGAAATCCCCTTTTCATCGTTTGATACCCTCAACGGCTTTATGGACAAAGCCTCCGTTTTTCTTTAGGGCGATCCGGGCCTCATTGACTGAGCAATTAAGCAATATGGAGGTGATGGCAACTTTGCAGAAACCATCCGATTCTTTCAATCGCTCGGCTGCGAGTCCCTCGTCGCAACCAGTCGCCTCCATGACGATCCTGATGGCCCGAGCACGAAGTTTTTCGTTCGATTGGACGACATCGACCATTAAGTTTTGATAGACTTTGCCCGAACGGACCATCGCCCCGGTCGAAATCATATTAAGGACCAATTTTTCGGCCGTTCCGCTCTTCAAGCGAGTGGATCCAGTGATGACCTCCGGTCCGCATAAGACGTTGATGGCAATGTCGGCGTATTTGGCGATAAGGGCCGTTTGATTGCATGAAATGGTAATGGTTTTGCAACCGACTTTCTTTGCCAGCACAAGACCTTCGATGACATAAGGCGTCCGCCCCGAAGCGGCGAGACCGATGAAAACGTCTTTGGGATTAAGCTTTATCTTCACGATGTCTTTTCGAGCCGCATCGATGTCGTCTTCGGCTCCTTCGACCGAATTCCATATGGCCCGATGGCCGCCGGCCAAAATGGCCGTGAAAGTTGTTTTCTTAACACCGAAAGTTGGCGGGCACTCCACCGCATCAGCCACAGCATAACGGCCACTTGAACCAGCCCCCATATAGATGATTCGACCACCGGATTGATAGGCGGAAGCGCACAGCTCCATGGCTTTCGATATTTCTGGAAGTTTATCTTTTATCGCTCGGACGACGATTGAGTCCTCCGCGTTCATAGTTTGGGCGATTTCTAAAGCGGACATCTCATCGAGATGCAGGGTTTTGGCGTTTCTTTTTTCAGTGTCTAGTAGACCGATTTCGCAGTTCATATTTTGTATCTCCCTTTCCTTATATCTGGACTTCTTTCTTCCCCGAAAAACGGAAGAAGAGAAGAAGCGCAACGATGGAGATCAACATCAGCAACGTCGACAGGGCCGCGCCATAACCGTAGTTGCCGGTCGAGATGGCATTGAAGATCTCGATTGACATGGTCTTGGTTTTGTTTGAATAGAGAATAATTGATCCACTTAGTTCGGTAATGATTGAAAGCCAACTCATGATAGCCCCGCTCATGACGCCCGGCATCATCATCGGAACCGTAATCGTAAAGAAGGTCTTGAAAGGATTAGCACCGAGCGATTGACTCGCCTCCTCGACATTAAGGTCGATTTGGTGAAGAATCGCCTCGGACGAACGGATCGTATACGGAAGGCGTCTGATAACATAGTTTAGAATCATGATGACAGCCGTGCCAATAAGCAGAATGGGCTTCTTGTTGAAAGCGAAAAGCAAGGCGATGCCAAGGACCGAGCCCGGAATGATGTAAGGCATATTGGAGAGGGTGTCGAGAAAACGGGTGGTTTTGGATGCCTTTCGGACACTGGTGTAAGCGATCAAAATCCCAAGCATAATCACGATCAGCAAGGCGATAAATGAGTAAAAGAAAGTATTCCCGATCGAACGGAGAATCGACGTTTGAGTGAATATCGTTTTGTAGTTGTCGAAGGAAAAGGAGCCTGACATAACGACGTTCTTAGAATTCATGAATCCTTGGGCCATGACGATCAGCATCGGGATCTCAAGCAGAGCCAAAAGGACATAACAATAAATGTGAGAGACGATCTCGACGCCCAATCCGCGCTTCTTCGGTTCGATGGGGCGGAGGGAGGACATCTCGATTTTCTTGAGGCTCGAGATGCGGCGTTGAATCAAAAAGATGAAGGTCGTGATGAGAATCGTGGCAATGCAGATAGTGGCCGCCAAAGGCTCATTGTTGACGACATCACTGGTGTATAGGCCGTAGATCATCGTCGGCAAAGTTCGGTAACCTTCGCCGATCAAACTCGGGACGCCGAAGTCGGATATGACCCGCATGAACACGAGAACAAAGGAAGCCAAAATGGTTGGGAGAATCAATGGGAAGACAACTCGGAAAAAGCGCGAGATCCCGTGACCGCCCAAACTGGAGGAAGCTTCCAGAAGAGTCTTGTCGACCTGTTTAAGAGCCCCCGAAACAAAGAGGTTAACCAAAGGGATCAGCTTCACGGAGAAGACGAAGCAAATTCCCCAGAATCCGTATATTCCTTGATAGGCAAAGCCAATCATATTAAGCCATTTGGTCACGATTCCGGCCCGACCCAAAAGAATGATCCAAGCATAGGAAGAAAGAAATGGTGGCGTCACCATGCTCATCAAAAGCAGGATGTTGATGACTTTGGTTCCGTGGATTTTCGTGGTCCGGAGAATATAGGCCAGGAGGGTCCCCAAGACGGTGGCGAACAAAGCGGATAGAAGCGAAACCTTAACGGAATTCCAGACGGTTTTAAGATAATAACCGTATTGATTGCCAAAAAATTCCTGAACCTGCGAAAAATCGAAGGCGTTCGTGCTGGTATTCCAAACCGATTTGTAGAGAATCGTGACGATCGGATAAATGAAAAAGAGAGCAAAGAAAATCATGATCGCCAAAGTGACGAAATTCCATCCGGTGAACGGCAATCGCCACCGCTTCTTTTTCGTTATGGCCGCCTCACTCATTGCCGTTGACCCCTTTCATTAAAGAAAACTCGTCGACGGCCGAAAAAACGTTGACGATCTCGGGGTTGAAACCAAGGGTGACCTTCTCACCGACCTCGTGATGAGGCAAAGCCACATCGCAATGAACTTCGATCTGGTGAGCGTTTCCGTCCAAGGCGATCGTGTAACGCATCTGGGTTCCGAGGAATATCCTCTCAACAATCGATCCGTGAATGGCGTTCTCGCCATTATCTTTCGGGGTAAGCTCAGTTGGGCGAATCACCATGTCGATTGATTCTCCGATGGAGACTTTGGACGATAAACCGGGAATTTCATAGGACCCATGCAACCCTAAATCGACGAGTTTCGCGCCATTCTTCTCAATTATCTTTCCTTTGAAAACATTCGACTGCCCGATGAAGGTTGCCACAAAAAGATTGGAGGGATGCGTATAGATTTCGATCGGGGTCCCGACTTGTTGGATTTTGCCAAGTCTCATGACGGCGATCCGATCGGACATTGACAAAGCTTCTTCTTGATCGTGGGTCACGTAGATCGTGGTGATTTTGTTCTTGTTCTGAAGACGTTTGATGGCAAGTCTCATCTCAACGCGCAATTTGGCATCGAGGTTCGAGAGAGGTTCGTCGAAAAGCAAAACGTCGGGGCTGATGACGATGGCCCGGGCCAAGGCGATCCGTTGCTGTTGACCACCCGACATGTCCGAAGGCATCCGATCTTTTAAACTGGCGATCTGGACCTGATCAAGCATCTTCATGACCCGTTCATTAATTTCGGTTTTTTTGAGATGTCGCTGCTTAAGTCCGTAGGCGACGTTTTCATAAACCGAAAGATGAGGGAAGACGGCATAATTTTGAAATACCATACCGATGTTCCGTTGATAGATGGGAACCTCGTTGATTGGTTTCCCATCGAAATAGATTGTGCCCGCTTCGATACTGTTAAAACCCGCAATCATTCTTAAAAGAGTCGTCTTTCCGCAACCTGATGATCCGAGAAGAGTGAAGAACTCACCCTTTTGAACATCGAGTGATAAATCTTGAATAACGACATTTTTGTCGTATTTTTTCATCACATGATCGATCTTAATTTCAATGCTCATGGTGGTAAACTCTCCTTGTTTTTGAATAGATAAGGACTGCCGAATAGTCAATTGGGCTACCCAGCAGTCCTTTTTAAAAGAAACGAATTAAGCTGAATACTTCTGGACGATCGTAGTGAATTTGGCGACAACGGCGGCCTTGTTGTCGTTCGACTCTTCCGGGGTGATGGCCAAAGTCTTCAGATCGGAGATGCTCTTTTTGTAGGAAGCGACCTCCGCGGTGGTAACAATGGGGTTGGTGCCGGCGATGTCGACCCCAAGGACGTTCTGCCCTTCATTGGAGGACATGTAATCGACGAAGGCTTTGGCGGCCGCGAGATTACCCGTGCCCTTCAAAATCCCGGTCCCACTGGTTTTCGGAACGACGCCTTCGCTCATGAAGGTGACACCGATGTCTTTGTAAGTGCCGGTCGGATTGTTGACCAAATCAGCCATGGCTTCATAGCCTTTGGTGTCCCAAGACAAGCCAACCGCGTATTCCCCACTTACGACGCCGGTTAAGGTCGTCGCCGAGGAATCGACGATTTTGTTGCTGAGGTTCTTGTAGAAGGAATCGACATAGGCCCAACCCGCATCGCTTGCGAGTTTGGCGGCCACGGTGTCTCCGGTCCCGAAATCGAGAAGCATATTCTCGAGGTGGTTGTAGGCGGAACTGGAGGTCGTCGCGTTTCCGAAGGCCATCTTGCCCGTGAGAGCGCTGGCAAGCAGATCTTGATAGCCGAGGACGGATCCGATCATGGTCTTATTGTAGATCAGAACCGGAATCGAATAGTTGGTGATCGATGCGACCCCGTCGGTGAATTGGTATTCGGCCGGTTTGGCGCTCTCGTTGGCGGCCGTGTAGGCTTGGTAGCAATCGGCGTTCGCGGTGATGTATTGGGTCGGAAGCCAAACGATGTCGCCCTGCGGATCATCTTTTTCGGCGGTGACGCGGCTCACGATTGTCGAAGTGCTGCCGTAAACGTACTCGACTTTGATGCCGGTAGCGGCCTCAAACTTCGGAAGCACGATCTTGAGATTGTCCTCAGAGGTTGAGGTATAGAGGGTCAAGGTCCCCCCAGCTTTTTCTTCGCTGTCGCAGCCCGTCAAGGCCGTGAGGGAGAAAAAAGCAAGCGCGCTAAGACAGATGATGGTTTTCGTTTTCATATTTTCCCTTTCATGTGAATGCGCTTACATTCATCTTTGGCTCCATTATAGAAACCTCGGAAACGTTTTGCAAATAATTTTCCTATATTTTATTTTTGAAAGGAAACTTTTTTTCATAAAATTAAATTTAATTGATGTTGGGTGGTGTTTTCTTTACAACTCTTCTTGGCGCGATTAACATGAACAACAAACCAACCACCTGAATGCAGGCCAGTATTCCGAACAAAGCATTAAAACTCAACGAATCATAAAGATAGGGTGAAACGAGGTTGCCGATTCCGGTAAAAACATTCATCGAGCCAGCGACGATGGTTAAGGCCTTCCCCAGCATTGAATCTCCGACCCACGCCTGCACATAACCAACCGAGGCGACGATGAAAAGCCCGCCCCCGATCCCCCGCATCATGTAATTCGTGGTGACGATAAGATATGGCTCATTGAAAATGGCAACCGAAAGGCTACTCAAGATGAAGAGCGAAGAGGCGACAATCAAACAGTTTCTATAGCCACGCATCCATTTATACAAACGGGCGGAGAAGAGAACCATCACGATTTCACATCCGACACGCAAAGCGTTGAAGGCCGAGTATTCGTTGTCGGCAAGGCCAAGGTTTTTCAAATGAATAGGAAGAACATAAGAGCCGATGCTGAGGGAACCATAGATTAGAACATAGAAGACAAGATAGAAGACAAAGGGGAGGCTTTTCAAAGTCCGTTCGAGGTTTTCATTTGGGCGGACGACAATGGCGGGGTTGCTCTCCGAAGTGAGAAAAAACGTCATCGCAAAATCGAAAAAGAAGAACGATGAGGACAAAATGAAAAGGTTTTTGTAGCTGAGTCCTTTGATGAGGAAAAAACCCAGCAAAAGAGCGCAAGCATAAGCCAAAGAACCGAAAATCCTCACCGAGTAGAACGATGATCCTTTGTTCTTCGTTTCAACGGCGGCGTAGGCATCTTGAATCTGAAAATATGAAGAATTGTTGAACGAAAACAAAATAAGCAAAACCAAAATGCCACAAAACTGAGAGGTGAAGCCGATGATCAAAACTGCGATTCCTTCAAAGAGGGAAAGGCAATGAAGTAAAAACAAACCGCGTCTGAAACGTTTGGCGAAAAAAGAGCAGAAATAATTCCCGAAGAACGTCGCAAAGGGAACGATTGAAAGAAGAATCCCACATTCCTTGCTGGTCAGTCCGACGGAGAGGAAATACAAGGCGATAAAAGGGGTGAAAAGGGCGTCGGCAAAGAAAGCCACAAAATATGTTAGGCGGAGAAGAGTGAGATTTTTGTCCAGTTTCATTGAGTTCAAAACGAATCTCATTTTAGTCGCAACCGACGCGAAATGAAAATTCTTTTCTTTTGTCGAAAACACTTTTAGAATATTTATAAAAGGTATCGAAAATGAAAGATTGCATCATAAAGATTAACGAATCTTTGGATTCGCTGCCTCGCCGCGAAAAAATCCTCGCCAGTTATATTTTGAGTAATCTTAAAGACGTATCGAAAATGACGATCACCGTTCTCTCGAAAAAAAGCAAGACGAGCGCCGCGACCATCGTCCGTTTTGCCAATCGCCTTGGCTATACCGGTTATCGGGATTTCACCAAATCACTCTTCTCCGATGTCGAGAATGGGGCCACATATCCTGAAAACATCATGGATCTCGAAAACATCGACGAAAGCGACACTTCGATGGCAGCGACGATTTCCCGCGTTTCGAACGGCAACATCGAGGCGATTCAAAAATCCATGAAGATTCTTGAGCCGACCGCCATTGAAAAAGCCTGCAATTTCATCGACAAAGCCGGAAAGGTCTACCTCTACGCCATCGGAGGCTCCGCCATCGCTATCCGGGATGCCGTTTTCAAATTCCAACGTTTAGGGATCGAATGTCAGGCGTTCGACAATGCCCACGACCAAATCCTCTCCGCTTCGATCCTGAGGACAGGGGACGTCGCGTTCTATGTTTCTTATTCTGGTGAATCGAAAGAGCTTCTGAAGTCCCTCAAGATCGCCAAAGAGAACAAAGCCACTTCAATCGCCTTGACGAAATTCGGCGAGAATTCTATATCCAAATTGGCCGATCTCAACATTCACCACGCTTCGGTCGCCGAAGGGGTCCGAACCAATTCCACGAAATCGCGCATCGCCCAATTGAACGTCATCGATATCATCTTTGCCCGCCTCGCTGAGCAAAGGCTTGATTCCTTAAAACGTTTCTACAATCTAACAAACGATGTTTTCTTGCGCGATAAAGATTTAATCAAAAAGTAATGAATGAAATAACGCCGAATTCATCGGCGTTATTCATTTGTCGATCGAAAGATAAATGTTTTCGTTTCAACTTTCTCATTATGAAAACTTTTTCCCTTTTTCTTGTTTTGATGTATAGTACTCGCGGAGAAAACGCACATGAAGATCGAAATAGTGAATTCCGACGTAATGATCAACACGAGAATCGCCAAACGCATTATCGAGTTGGTCAAGAGAAAACCCAACGCGGTCCTTGGACTCGCAACAGGAAGTTCGCCCTTAGGCATCTACAAACAGATCATCCTGTCGTATCAGCAAGGGCATGTTTCGTTTAAAGATGTGAAGACTTTTAACCTCGACGAATACATCGGTCTAGAGAATCAGAAGGATTCGTATCGCCATTTCATGGATTTAAACCTATTCGACCACATCGATATTCAACGCGAAAACATCCATTTCCCGGACCCGCAAGACCCAGACGCTTACGACATAGTGCTTGAAGATAATCCAATCGATCTTCAACTTCTTGGCATCGGAGCTGACGGCCACATCGGTTTCAATGAACCCGGGACCCCGTTTTCCTCCTTGACTCATATCGCCACCTTGGCTGAAAAAACAAGGAAGGACAACGCAAGGTTTTTCTTGAGCCTTTCCGAAGTTCCGTCAAAAGCCGTCACAATGGGCCTCTCGACGATTTTCAAGGCCAAAGAAATCGTCTTAGTGGCCACGGGGCCAAATAAAGCCGAAGCCATCAAGGAAATGATGAACAGAGAATCCGAAAATTGCCCAGCCTCGATCCTGACCAATCACCAAAACGTGACCGTCTACCTCGATGAAGAAGCCGGCAAGGAAATCGAATAAAACCTATCTTTTTCGACCTCGCGCTCATCCGCTTTCTGTGCGAAATGAATGGTTCATCGACAAAATTACAAATAGTTAGAATTGCTTATACAATAACTTCTCATAGTCGCCTCGCAAACACCAATACACCTTGTTTTCGCGAACCGAATAAACCATCGAGACGAGAGTGACAAAAGAACCGGTTTGACGACATTGCTCGAGAAGTTTCATACCATCCATCGGCCCAAAGACTTCGGTGGCATTTTGAAGAATTCTTGAGGCAGTGATGTACCGATCGTATCCCGACCCAGAGGCGTCTTTTGTCGCCATCGGTTCGAAGAACGAGAAATTCGTCATGACGGAATATTTTTCTTCCCGGACTTTATAACCCCGACCCGGTTCGAGGATCAGGACCCGGCCATAACGGTCGCTCAGCTGGGAATGGACCGAAAGCCCCGGCACATTAACGAGAGGGCGTTTGGAAGCGATGTCGACGGCTTGTTCGAACGAAATCTTGCTGTTAAGGTAATCCTCGGCCAAGAGATCGATCCTCTGAACAGAAGTCGAGCGGAGATAGGATCCTTTCTCGGAAGGGGGAACGGTGAGCTGATTGGAAAAGCCCCCATCTCGGTTGACCCCAAAGGAGGCCGAAAAACGATCCTTGAATCGGTAGACTCCATAGACGAACCCATCCTTGCTTTTAATTTTGATGTCCGCGGTTGGCTCATTGTCGAAATTAAAACCCACGATGACATCATTGCCTTTAAACACAAAAGATGTGCACATTATGGCAATAAAGTACCATTAGAACTAGGGGTTTGCAAGGATGCTTATATTCGCGGCCCTTGGCTTTTGTGGGCCCGTTCGCCCGCAAAATGAAGAATCGCGAAGATCAACGAGATGGTAAAGGAGGCAACGGCGAGGACGAGGAAGAGCCATAGCCATCCGCTAACGACTTTCGCCATGGCGTAGATCCCGCTGAGGCAAAGGTAACACCACAGCCACCCAAAGCCGATGTTAAAAGTTGAAGTCGCGATGCTTCCGAGACTTCTCTTAAGCAAGAAAAGGGAGAAAAAAAGAATCAGGGCGATTGAAGACGGGATGAAAAGATAAGTCATATTTGGGTCGCGGAGACCATGGGAATTTAAATAATAAACCCCGGTGAAAAGAAGCGAGAAAAAAAGGACGCCGCCATAGATGATGACCATTCGAAGGCTTTTTCCTTTTTCACTCGACCACATAAATCATGTCCGAAAGATCTCTTTCGTATCCGTAGGTGTTGTCGTTAACGACTCCACCTTCGCTTTCGACGTACATCGTGGCAGAGCCGCCGCCGTCGAGGTTATAGGCGAAGGTGCAACCTTTGCCAAGCAGAAGATTGGCGAGATCGTAAAGAAGGAATCCGTATCCACTGTTCCGCGATCCGAGAATGTCGGAGGTGAGGAAAAAGAAATGTTTGGAGTTAACGTACCCAATCGCCGTCCGGGGATCGGCTGAGGTGTTTTTACCATCAATCTCGCTCGTCTCATCGACGGCAAGAGAGCCATCGACAATGAGGGAGGGGCCGAAGACCCAGTTCTGGTAGCAGCCGCCATTCATCGAGGAAATTGTCGAATAGGAGTAATCGGACTCCAGATATGACAAAACCGATCCGTTGGCGAACAAAGCGAAGTCCTGCTCGGCTCCGCTTCTCTTCGTTTTCCGATACGTTTTCCCGTCGGCGATCACATAACCAGCGTTGTTGTTGCTATAAAAGCATGTGTCGCCGTTGATCGCGGCCAAGACGGTGACTCCGTCTTCCTCGACCGACGAAACTTGATCGGAAACCGTCGCCTCGATCCCTTGGCCAAAACCTCCGCTCGAATCGGTCACGATGTGCCGATGGAGGTCGGCGACGCTCCGCAAATTGATTTCAACGAGATGATAAGTGATGGATTTGCCTTTGTAGCATCTGTATTCACCGGTCGTATAGGTAATGGTGGTTTTCGACACCGAGGAGGAAGAAGAGGAACCGGTCGTCAATGACGAAGAAGTTGAGGTGGATTGGGTCGAAGTCGACTCAATTGAGGTCGACGACGTCGAAGCCGATTCGAAAGAAGAAGACGAGATGGAACTGTCATCGAAATTGAGCGAGGCACTCGTGAGGTCACTGGCATTGCCGACGGCGTGAGGGATCACCAAGGTATCGAGGAGACTGTACGCGGCGGTCCCGGCAATGACGATTCCGGAGAGGATGCCGATAGTTAAAAATATGGCGACGGTCTTTTTCATCTTACTTCACCGCCCTATTTTCCGCCGGCTCGGTTTCTTTTCGGTGATGGTGTTTCTTTTTAGCGAAAACCCAGGCCCAATTAACGAAATAATTGCAAATCGCCAAGAAGGTATCGACCCCGAATTTTATGAGGGTGATGATCCAAGCGGCCAGCGTGTTGGCAAGATAGGAAAAACCGTAGGTCAATCCGAATGACAAACCCATGTTAACGACGAACATGATGAAATAACGAAGAGCTTTTTGACCACCTCCGCCCTTCGAGGGAAAAACGACTTTCCAGTTCATCAAGAAATTGAACAACCCCGAAACGAGCCGGGCCGAAATGGTGCAAATCAGAACCTTATATAGAAGGGAATCGGGGAAAACGAAATTGCTGAGGACGGCAAAAGAGGCGAGGTCGATCCCCCAACTAGCAAGGGCGACGAGGATATAGATGATTGGGGTCCGATAAATCCTGCAGGTATCGCGAAATGGACGGAAATGGCTGGTTTTATTGCCGTTTTCATAGACCGTTTCGATGTCGATGGTGAAAATCTTCGTCTCTTTGGCCGCGTCCATGACGAAATTCATCTCGAACTCATAACGCTCACCCACTTCGTCGATGGCAAGGGGAAAGAGGCATTCGGGGATCCCGCGAAGGCCAGTTTGGGTATCCTTCAGGGTCTTTCCGGTGAAAAGATGGAAATACCACGCCGAAAAGCGGTTCCCGCCTTTGCTCCGGGCCGGGACGTTGGGGGAATCGAAATCGCGAGTGCCCATAACCAGTTCGAAAGGATGCTTAAGCAAGGCATCGCGGACTCGAAGGATATCGGGATAGGTATGTTGGCCGTCGCCGTCGGCGGTCACGATCCCGTGGATCTCGGGGTGCTCACCATAGACGAAACGGAATGCTTCTTTGAGAGCGTGACCTTTCCCTTTGTTCTCGGGATAGGAGATGACATGAAAGAAGCCTAAGGCCCTAATCTGGTCGAAAATGGACTTGTATTTATCGCCGGAACCATCGTCCACGACGACGAATAAGCCGAAATCGGATTCTTTGAAATTCCGCAAAAAGGGAAGGACCCTTCCGTCGGGGCAAAAAATAGGTATCACCAATGCGGTGTTCATATAACCTATTAAGGGCGAAGGCCCTTCTTTTATTGGCGGTTTATAACCAAATGCCTGCCAGGTCCACATGTGGAATAATGGTAAACCTTCCGAACCGATCTCACTAGAGTAAATGGAGCAATTCGACGCCGCCGTGATAGGATATCGAATAGGAGAAAAACATGAATCAAACAACTTGGGACAAACTGGCACCTTATTTCGATCAGATGAAAGAGTACTTCCATCTCGGAAGCCTCCTCAATTACGACATTCAGACCAACTGCCCGCCAAAGGCGATCGAGGACGAAGCCAAACTCCTCGAAAAGACCGCGACTTTGGGGGCCGCCCTTCAAAAGGATCCTCAATTCATTGCGCTCGTGAAGGCGGCCGCATCCGACCCTTCCCTCACCCCCATCCAGAAGAAGGTTGTCCGGGAGCAGCTCCGCTCGATCGAACTCCTTGAGAAAATGAGCCTCGAGGAATTCGCCAAGTGGACCGCAATCAAATCCAAGAGTAACGAGATGTGGAGAAAATACCGTCCTCTCAACGATTTCAAGAGTTGGCTTCCGTATTGGGAAGAAGTCATCGCCGGTTATCAGAAGGTCCTTTCTCTCCAACGCAAACCCGAGCACAAAACCCTGTACGACGTTTGCCTCGACAATTTCGAACCCGGCGAATCGGAAGCCCTTCTTGATTTGGTTTTCGGGCCCCTCAAGGATTACCTCACGAAGAAACTCCGCGAAGTCTTGGCGAAGCAAAATAAGATGCCGAACCCGAAGATTCTTCCTTACGATATCGATAAGCAAAGAAAACTCTCGTTAGCTCTTCTAAAGGCCATAGATTACGACATGGAACAGGGTTGCTTAAGAGAATCGCCCCATCCTTTCAGCGATTGGTGCGGACGATACGATTCCCGCGTGACGACCAAATTCCTCGTCGAAGATTGGCGAAGCAACGCCTTCACCTGCCTCCATGAAGGGGGCCACTGCCTCGAATTCCAAAATTGGTCCGAAGAGGAGTTCATGAATTACGGCGACGGTCTCTGCACCTCCGCAATTTGCGAGACCCATTCCCGTTTCTATGAGAACGTCATTGGCCGGAGCAAGGAATTCGCTCCGATCTTCAAAGCCGAATGCACCAAGGCCCTCGGGTCGGAATTCGCCCGCCTCTCCGATGAGGAATTCCTCTTCTTGATCAACAAGGTCGAGCCGGGCTTAATCCGCTGCGAGGCCGACGAACTCACCTATTCCCTTCATATCATCATTCGCTACGAAATCGAACGTGACCTCGTCAACGGCAAGATTCGGTGCCGCGACGTCCCGGCTTTATGGAACAAAAAGTACAGAGATTATCTCGGGGTCGAGGTTCTTTCGGACAAAGACGGATGCATGCAGGACGTCCATTGGACGGACGCCGAAATCGGCTATTTCCCTTCCTATGCCTTAGGCAACATCTACGGGGCCCAAATCCTCAGCACCATGAAGAAGGAGATCGATTTCGAGGGTCTTATCAAAGCCAACAAACTCCACGAAATCAAGATGTGGTTCGCTCACAAAGACTATTGCTACGATTGGATGGATCCCACATCGTGGATCCTCAAGGTCACGGGGGAGAAGATGAACCCGCAATACTACATCGACTACCTCGAAGGCAAATTCTAATCGTTGGCTCCCCCTTTCCCACGCGCACGCGCTACAATATACCCGTACAGGAGACTGGGGTTGAACCCCAGGATAGTTTTTAATGAATGCGAAAATGCTAGAGAAAATGCATTCGGGCAAAGGCTTCATCGCCGCGCTCGATCAGTCTGGCGGAAGTACCCCGAAAGCCCTTGGCCTTTACGGTGTTGAACCCTCGGCCTGGCATAACGAAGAGGAAATGTTTGATCTCGTCCACGCGATGCGGACCCGGATCGTGGAAGCCCCAAGTTTCAACAGCAAGAAGATCCTCGGCGCCATCCTTTTTGAAATGACGATGGACCGCAAGGTGGAAGGCAAATACACCGCCGACTACCTTTGGGACGTCAAAGGCGTGGTCCCCTTCTTGAAGGTCGATCAGGGCCTCGATGTTGAAAAAGGCGGAGTCCGCCTCATGAAACCGATTCCGGATCTCGACAAGCTTCTTGACCGGGCCGTCGTCCGTCACATCTTCGGAACCAAGATGCGCAGCGTCATCCTCAAAGCCGACGCCAAAGGCATCAAGGCCGTCGCAGAGCAGCAATTCGCCTTGGCCCGCCAAATCGTCAGCAAAGGACTTTGCCCGATCATCGAGCCCGAAGTCGACATCAACATCCCCGACAAGAAGGAAGCCGAAGCCTTATTGAAGGCCGAACTCATTCGCCTTGCCAAAGGGTTCAAGCCCGAAGAGAAGATCATGTTCAAACTCTCCTTGCCGACCATCTCAGGATTCTACGACGAACTGGCCGAACTCCCCTGCAACGTCCGGACCGTCGCCCTTTCCGGCGGCTATACCCGTGAAGAAGCCGATACTCTTCTTAAGAAGAACCGCGGCATGATCGCTTCCTTCTCCCGCGCCCTCAGCGAAGGACTCAAAGCCCAGCAGACCGACGCCGAATTCGATGCGATGCTCGCCAAGTCGATCGAGGCCATCTACGATGCTTCGGTCAATAAGCAGTAAGAGATTTTAGACTGTTTAAAAAGGCTTTGGGAAACCAAGGCCTTTTTTGTATTCCAAAAGAAAGTCCCGGCAAAGAAGGGCAACGGCCTTAACAATGAAGACGGACTCTAAAAGGCCCCTTTTATACTTTTTGTTTAATGCAAAACACTTTTTACGTTTATGCGCGTATGTTGAACTTATGAACGTGGAAGACGATTTCGCCGCTTTGCTCAAAAAGGCTTACGAATTATCGGGGCTGAGCCTCGAAAAGTTCGCTCGGAAATACACCACCGTCACGGCGATGACGGTTTCCAATTGGATGAACGGGAGCCACAAACCCCTCGGCCCCAATTACAGCGAAACGATCCGGATGCTTTATGACGCCGGGCTTTTCGCCGATGGGAACCGCCCCTACCTCGAGAAGGAGATCCTCCTTTCGAGCGGGAACGATTCCATGGCTTTCCAAAAAGACAAAATACTGAAGGGACTCTCTTTGCTCATTCCCGCGACGAAGAGATACCTCGAGATGCTTGAAGAATTTCAGAAGCTGCTTTCCTAATTCCCGTTTCCCTTGCCCTCCGCCCGAAGGCTTCGCGACAGAGACCTTCATCGCCGCCGAAGAAAACGTCGCCTCCGATCCCTTGGCGTTTAGGGTGCCAAGAGATGGGTTGCGACGCTCTCCAAGGCGAATTCTCGTTTAGGTTAACCGATGTTATAGGATTTGAGAACCTTGACCAAAGGGCGGATCGTCTTTTTGACGACGCCTTCGTCGAAAGGGCTCTTCATCCGGTCTTTCTTCACCAAATTGACGAACGGGTATTTCCCACCCATTTTACAGAGTTTGAGATAACGGGCCCACGCGAGTTTGTGATTCTTCCTGTCGAGGTTGAAGAATTGAAAAGCCATGACCTGGGCGAGAGTATAGTCGATGTAATAGAACGGATTCTCGAAGATGTGGGATTGGGTGAGCCAGCGATGGCCGTCCGCCATATACTTGCAGCCGCGGTAGCAGGCCACTTTATAGGGGGTGTACTTCACCTCGAGGTCATGCCATTCCTGATCCCGTTCGGCCGGGGTGGCCTCCGGATGCTCATAGACCCAATGCTGGAATTCATCAACCGTGACCCCATAGGGGAGGAAGCAGATGGAATCGGCGAGGTGAGAATAGCGGTACTTGGTCGGGTCGTCGAAGAAAAGATTCATCCACGGCTCGGCGAAGAATTCCATCGACATCGAGTCGATTTCGCAACTTTCGAGGGTCGGGGACCGATATTCGGGGATCTTGATGTTCCGCGCCATATAGGCTTGGAAACTGTGGCCGAATTCATGGGTCAAGACATCGACGTCGCCGGCAGTCGAATTGAAATTGGAGAAAATGAATGGGATCTTGTACTTCGGAAAATAGGTCATGTACCCGCCCGACTGCTTGCCGGCGCGGGCCTCGAGGTCGAGGACGTGGTGATCGACCATATATTTGAAGAAATAAGAGGTCTCGGGAGAAAGCTCGTCGTACATCTTCTGAGCATGGGCGATCTTCTCGAAGGTGGTGCCAAGAGGAATCGGGTTTCCGTCCTTAAAGGTCAATGAAAGATCATAGATCTCCGGCTTTTTGATTCCGGTCCGTTTGAATTGGTTCTTGATGATCTTCCCGGCGAGCGGAGTCACGATCTCCTTGATCTGATCGCGGTAAGCCGCTACCATCTCGGGGTTGTAGTCGAAGCGGTTCATCCGAATGTAGCCGAGCTCGACGTAATTCTTAAATCCGAGTTTGCGAGCCATTTCGGTCCGGACCTTGACGAGTTCGCCATAAATCCCTTCGATTTGATCCTTGATCGTTTCGAGGTAGGCGTAATAGGCTTCGGAGGCCTCTTTCCGGGTCGTCCGGTCGAGGTCCTGCATGAATTTGCCCATTTGGGGAAGGTTGTAGGTCCCGCCGCGGAAGGGGATTTGGGCCGAGGCGATCAAAGCCCCGTACTTCATCGTCAGTTCGTTTTCCTTTTGGGCCTCGGGGACGATCTTCTCGTCGAAGCCTTTGAGGCTGTAGTCGATCATTTGAAAGAGGAAGCTTCCAAGGTTTTTCTCGAGATAGGGGCGGTATGGCGAAGCCACGAGGGCTTTTTGATAGTCGAGGTTCGCGGCTTGAACGACGGGGAGACCCTCGTTAAGTTTGTTCATGGCCTTCTCGTATTTCTTGTTTTTGGTGTCGAGGGTATAAAGGACCTGAACGTGAGTGACCTCATTGGAGAAGCGGTCGCTGAAACGCGAGGCTTTCTTCCAGGTCTTAAGGGCTTCTTCTTGGTTGGAGGCCTTTTTGAATTCGTCTGTGAAAATGCGGATCTTCTTGACGGCGCCTTTGATGGACGGGACCTTGAAAGGCCATTGTTCGAAAGGAAGTAATTCTTTGCTCATTTTTGTTTCTCCTTGCTGAGTTTGACGATCGTCTTCTTAGGCTTGGCAGGGACGTAGGCTTTCTTTTTGTGGGGATGGGCGCGGTATTCGGCGAGGGCCGCTTCACCAGTGAGGGTGAGAGCAAGGAAATAATCCTTTTCTTCCTCGACGTAGATTTGGCGGAGATAGCCTCGTTCGACCAGAAGCCTCAAAAGGCCCTTGCAACGCTTCCCGTTCAAAGAAATCAAACACCCAAAGGAATCCAAATCCTGATAGGCGACCGCTTCAGGGTCGAAAGAGCCGTTCGCGATTTTGAGGAGCCCATCCGCGGAAGCCATGACGCCCTTATCATGAAGGGCTTTGACGACATCCATCAGTTTCAGTTGGGATCTCTTGAGTCGGTATGCTCTCGTCTTCTCTTGAAGCATGGTCATATTATAGAGTCAGAACCACGTCAGTACACGCCAAATAATCACTTAGGTTTACTTCTCGTCGGGCTGACACTACAATATCTCGCGGTGAATCCATGAACGACGACATCGAAAAGCAAATCGAAAACACCCTCGACAAAATCCGCCCGTTCCTCCAAAGAGACGGCGGGGACGTTCAATACGTCGGTTTTAAAGACGGGATCGTTTACGTCAAGATGGGCGGAGCTTGCGAAGGCTGCGCCTACATGGACAGCGACATCTCGGCCGGGGTCGAAATCATCCTGATGGAAGAGGTCCCGGGCGTCATCCGCGTCAAGACCGACGAAATACCGAACGATGTCATGCGCTCGTACGAAGAGCGGGTCATCAAGGCCCACGAAGAAAAAACCGCCGAATCAAGCGCTAAATAACTCTTATCGCCCAAAATAAAAAAGAAGCCGTAAAGCGGCCTCTTTTTATTGTCTGATTATTGCTTTGGCTCTTCGGGTTTGGCATCGGCCGGCTTTTCTTCGGCTTTGGGTTCTTCCTTCTTGTCTTCGACCTTGGCGTCGACGACTTTGTCGTCAGCCTCAGACCAGTTGGAAGCTGGCTTGCCGTTCTTGATGATGTTGACGATGTCGAGAACGAGACCGATCGGCCAAATGACGGTCGCGATGATTGCGAAGACGAACTTGTCTCCGAAGTCCTTGGCGATAACGCATTTGAAGATGCGGTATAAGTCAAAGAGCACGTCGACGAAGATGGCGATGACGATCTTGACGGCCTTCGATAAACCATCGACCCATTTGATATAACTATCCATGTTTCGATTCCTCCTTTGAATTTTACTATAACACCACCGCAAAGATCTTTAACGTGTTTTCCGCACTATCGGAAAAGAGCCGCCGCTTACCCGATTAAGGACAAAATAGGAAAACGCCCTTCCGATCGTTGGAAAGGCGTTATTCTTCATTTTTGATCAATTTAGAAAGTTTTTGATGCTGTTGGCGAGAATGTAGCCTTCGCGGTTATAGACGTCCTCGCGGTTATAGTTATAGGGCGTCCCGTCAGGCTTCAGCATGATGCCACCGGCTTCGTGGAGGATGATGTCCCCGGCCGCGACATCCCATTCCTTGGTGTTCGAGGAAGTCCGATAGGAGATATCGGCCGATCCGTCGGCGATGCGGCAAAATTTGATGGCCGCCCCAACGGCGGCTTGATGTTTGATCTTGTCCTGATGCTTCTCGATGAGGTTCTCTTCCCTCTCGTTGAAGAAACTCCGGGATTTGAGGACGGTCAGATTCTCCGTCTTCTTCGACACCTGAATCGGAGTCCGGGTCCCGTCTTTTTCAAGGCGAAACGCGCCTTGGCCCCGAATGGCGAAATAGGCCACGCCCTGCATTGGGATATTGATCACACCCGCGACCACTTGATGATCGTGGGCGAGCGCAATGTTGGTCGTGAACTCGCCATTCCTGGCCACGAACTCCTTAGTTCCGTCAACCGGATCGACGATCCAGATGTTTTCTTTGTTCAAACGCTCCTTCGTGTCTTTGCTCTCTTCGGTGAGGAAACCGTAAGCGGGAAAACGGGCCCCCAGTTCCTTCCGGATCAGGGCGTCGGCCGTTTTGTCGGCCGCGGTGACGGGCGAATTGTCGCTTTTGATCTCGACGTCGAAGGCCGTGGCGTAGATCCGTTTGATCTCCACCTCGGCGTCTTTGGCGGCCTTCAGCATGGCCGCAAGTTCTTTTTCGTACATATGTCAATTCTCCTCCGGTTGGTATTCTACCTTATTGAGCTCGGCGATGACTTTATGAAACGAAGGCTTTTGCTGACGGAGGCAGAGCCCGGCCGCGTAAAGATGGCCGCCCCCGCCGAATTTGGCCGCGGTCGGCTGGACCCGATAACCCCGTTTGCTTCGGAGCTCGCCCCGAACATCCCCGCGGTCGTCGACGGTGAAGAGGCAATAGATCGGATAGCCTAGACCCATCAGGGAATTGACCATGCTGGAGGCGCGTTCGTACGTGAGGCCTTGATGAAGGTAATCCTCGGGGTTGAGAAAAACATAGGCCACTTGGCCGTCGAACGCGGCCCGCTTGAGAAGGAAGGCTTTAAACTTGGCGGTCGCCGGATCTTCGGCGAAAAGAAGATCGAAAATCGATTTGGGCTCAATCCCGTACTTGAAGAGGGCGGCGACGTCCTCGAAGGTTTTCGGTCCGGTCCCGAAAAAACGGAACCGCCCCGAATCGGTGATGATCCCGACGTAGAGGGCTTCAGCGGCCGTTTTGGTGAAAGCCATCCGGTGATCGAAAGCGAATTCCGCGATGATCTCGGCGCACGAGACGCGGTCGGAATCGACGAAGGCAACGTCGCTAAATTCTTCGCCCGGATTGATCATGTGATGATCGAATTTGGCGAATTGATTGGCATGGACGACCCTTTGGTCTTCGATCCGGCGGAGGCAAGAAGCGTCGACGAGGATGGCGAGGGACCTCTTGATGGTCCGAAGATCGACGTTGTCCATCGTCGCGATCCGGGCGTACAAAGATGGGATCCCGCTTCCGATCGCATAGACCTTTTTGTGGGGGAATGTCTTCCTGATCAGCTCGCGGAGTCCGATTTGGCAGCCGTAGCAATCCCCGTCGGGAAGCTCGTGGCCCCAGATGGTGATGACATCGTTTTGCTCAATGAGATTATATATTTTTTCTTCGTTTTGGTTCATGGAAAGTCTTTTAGAATACTCTTATTTCGCCTCCAAACAAGAATGAACGATAAAAAAGGCTCCCCTTTGGGAGCCCCGAATTTCGTCGCGTCGAGAGGATTGAAACCGGCGATCAATACGAATCGTCTTCCTTTTTGAGTCCAAGAAGGACGGCCGCGTCGGCCGTTTCGACTTTGGGTTCGACACCTTCGACATCGGCCGCCGGCTCCTCATCCTGAGGAACGGCTTTGCCTTCGACGGAAGCGTTGTACTCCTTCTCTTCCTCGGCGTCTTCCTCGTCCTCATCACCTTCCTCAACGTCGCTGTAGACGTCTTGGACATCGATGTGAACCTGTTCGTATTTGTGCCGGGTTCTGAGGTCCCAGGTGTTGTCGGTCAAGGCGACGAAGCGGCCATCGAGCGAGAGATCAGTGTAGAAACGCCCCAAACGGGCTTTCTGCTGCTCATCGTTCAAGCCGTCTTCCTTCACGACCTCTTTCCAAAGGTCAATGAACGCCAATTCCTTTTTGCTCTTGCTCAGAACGTTATAGGCGATTTCCAGCATGCTTAATTCAGCCATATTTTGATTCCTTCTTTCTTACATCTTATCGGGGGCGCTCACTCCTAAGAGGGCTAAGGCGTTCTCAAGAACGACCATGGAACTCTTTATGAGGGCGAGACGAGAAGATGTCAATTCTTTATTGTCGCGATCAATGACGCGACAAACGGCGTAGAACTCATGGATCAAAGTCGCGAGTTTCTGGATGTAGGCAGCCACCTTATAGGGGGCTCTTCCCGAAGCCGCAGCCTCTATCATACTAGGAAAATCGCTAAGATGTTTCAGAATCGACATTTCGCTCGGCTCTTTCAAATTGGGAGCTTTCGGGTCGAGGGCGATGTCCTGCCCCATCTCGAGGAGGGAGTGGCAGCGGGCGTGGGCGTATTGGGCGTAATAGACCGGATTGGAGTTCGATTGCTCCATCGCGAGGTTGAAGTTAAAATCGAGGTGGGTCGAGGCGCTTCTCTCGACGAAGAAATAGCGGACGGCGTCGACTCCGACGTCCTCCACGAGTTCGCGGTGGGTGATCGATTTCCCCGTCCGTTTGCTCATCTTGACTTCCTGACCGTCCTTGTAGACCCGGACGATCTGGACGAGCTCGACCTCCAAAGAGGATTCCGGATAACCTTTCATCATGAGGGCACTCTTCATCCGATTGATGTAACCGTGATGATCGGCCCCCAGGATGTCGATGAGTTGGTCATAACCGCGGCTCATCTTGTTGTAGTGGTAACAAATGTCGGGCATGAAATATGTGTATTGACCGTTCGATTTAACGATCGGGCGGTCTTTGTCGTCGAGAAAATCCGTGGTCTTGAGATAGGTGGCCCCGTCTTTTTTGTAGACGAACTTACTGAGCTCTTTGATAATGGAGGAAATGACCTCGCCTTTTCGGATGTCAGACTCGTAGGAAAAGACGTCGAAACGGACGCGGAATTGATCCATATCCTTCTTGATTTTGGCCAATTCGTTGTCGATCCCGAAGCGGATGAAGAAATCATGCGATTCCGGACCGTCCTTTAGATACTTGTCGCCATATTGAGCCTTGATGGCTTGGGCGAGGCCGACGAGGTCGACGCCATGGTAATCGTCCTCAGCCAACACGAGCGGTTCCCCAAAAGCTTCGTGGTAACGGGCCCGGAGGGAATGACCGAGGTGCTCGATCTGATTGCCGCAGTCATTGACGTAGTATTCCCGGGTGACCTCGTAGCCGGCCGCCGCATAGAGATTGCAGATTGAATCACCGATGGCCGCACACCGAGTGTGCCCCAAATGGAGATCCCCCGTCGGGTTGGCCGAAACGAATTCCACATTAATTTTCCGATTCTTTCTCTCTCCTTTGCCAAAGTTCTGGCCTTCGGCGAGGATCTTCTCGACGATCCCGGTAAGGGAATCCTTTTTGATGAAGAAATTGACGAAGCCCGGCCCGGCGATCTCGATTTTCTCGACGATCGGGCTCTTCAAAGAAGCCGTCAAGGCCAAGGCCACATCGCGGGGGTTCTTCTTCAGGGTTTTGGCGTATTTGAGACACAGGTTCGTCGAATAGTCCCCATGGACAGGATCCTTCGAATGCTCGATCACGACGTCCTCAGGCTTAAGGCCGAGGCCCCATTGCTTGGCCGCCTCGATCAAGATACTTTTCAATTCTGTTTCGTTATCCATAAATGATCACTGCTCGTTTCCATTGTTCTGAAGTCCTTCAAGGAGGGCCACTGCCGTTGCTCGGATGGCTTTGCCTTCCCCAACGGCGTCGAGGCCTTCGTTGGTCATGGCCTTGATCGAAACGGCTGACTCATCGACCTTGAGGAGGTCGGCCAAATTCTGCCTCATCGTCCCGATGTAAGGGGCCAAGAGGGGTTTTTCGCAGCTGATTGAGATGTCGACGTTGTGAACTTCGAAATTGTTTTCCTCAATCATCGTCATGACGCCTTGGACGATGGTCGCGGAATCGGCGTTCTCCCATTTCCGATCGTGGGTTGGGAAATACTTACCGATGTCCCCGAGGGCTAGCGCCCCCAAAAGAGCATCGCTAACCGCGTGGTAGACGACATCGGCGTCGCTGTGGCCGAGAAGGCCTTTTTCAAAGGGGATCTTGACGCCGGCCAAAATCAAATCCCTCTTCTCGACGAGGCGGTGGATGTCTTCGCCGTATCCGATCCGGTAGTTTCCCATATCAAACATTGAACCTGAAGAAAACGACGTCACCGTCTTTCATCAGATAGTCCTTTCCCTCCATGCGAAGCCTTCCCGCTTCCTTGACCGCAGCCTCGGAACCGAGCTTTCGCAACTCCTCGAAATCATAGCATTCGGCCTTGATGAAGCCTTTTTGGAAATCAGTGTGAATGATGCCGGCGCATTCGGGGGCGCTCATCCCGTTCTTAAACGTCCAGGCTCGGCATTCGTCTTTGCCACAGGTGAAGAACGTCGAGAGGTTGAGAAGCCGATAAGCCGCCTTGACCAGTTTGTCGAGGCCGGATTCGGACGCCCCGATCGTTTCGAGGAACTCTTTCCGTTCGGTCGGCTTGAGCTGGCTGATTTCGTATTCGATCTGGCAGGAGACAGGAATGCATTGAGCCCCTTCGGAGTCGGCGATTTTCCTAACGGTCTGATAATGCTTACAGCTTTCGAGGTCGGTGTAGTCGGAGTCGGCGACGTTGGCGACGTAGATAATGGGCTTCAAGGTGAGGAGGAAGAAATTCTTCTTCGCATAATCGATCTGTTCGGCGCTCAATCCGGAGATGAGGCGGGCCGGACGGCCCTCCCCGAGGGTTTTGGCTAAAGGATCGAGGATCGCCATTTCATAAGCGGCGACCTTGTCGTGGGCGACCCGGGCCTTGATGCCCTGCTTGGCGATCCGGTTCTGGACCGATTCGAGGTCGGACATCGCGAGCTCGAGATTGATGGTGTCGATGTCGCGGGCGGGATCGACGCTGTTCTCGACGTGGATGATTTCGCTCGATTCGAAGCAGCGAACCACTTCGCAGATGGCATCGCATTCGCGGATGGCGGCCAAAAATTGGTTGCCGAGGCCTTCCCCGTGGGAGGCGCCTTTAACGAGGCCGGCGATATCATAGAATTCAAAGGTCGCGTTGACTTTGCGGAGAGGATGGAACATTTCGGTCAGAAAATCGAGCCTCTCATCCGGGACCACCACGACTCCGGTGTTCGGGTTGATGGTCGCGAAGGGATAATTGGCGGCTTCGACGTGGGAATTCGTGATCGCGTTGAAGAGAGTTGATTTTCCAACGTTGGGCAATCCGACGATTCCGGCTTTTAAGGACATACTGGTAATTTCTTTCTGTATTCGCATTGAGATTGTATCTCAATCGCGCATATGAAACTAGACGAAACCGTAAGAAAAAGCCCCGCAATGAAGCGGGGCTTGGAAGTTAACTAACTAATTAGTCGATCTTCTTAATGTTCGCGGCGCGAGGGCCACGCTCAGACTCTTGGACATCGAATTCTACATGCTCGCCCGGTTCGGCGGTCTTGTAGTCGTCCATCATAAGGGCTGAGTAGTGGAAGAAGACATCACGGTTATCTTCAGTGTGAATGAAGCCGTAGCCTTTTTCCTTGTTGAACATTTTGACTGTTCCCTTCATGAGACTCCTAACCTTCCTAGCTCGCTAGCCTTTGCGGGCTAACTCACCGTGCATAACTATACCACCACGAAAAATGGTTTGCTATCACATTTTGAAACATGGCAAGAAGCCAGGTCTCATGTGGACAATTTGGTCCGCTCGAAGTGAAGAAAGAGAAAGAAAGAAACGAGAAGGAAACTCAGCAGAGCGAACCCACCCATGGCCGCAAGGGGAATAAACGAAAAAGCAAAAGGAGAAGAGGATGAGAAACTGACGGAGAGGTAACCATGGATTAAAACCTGAGAAAAGAACAGGGCGAAACCGCTCAACCCTAAGGACAAAAAAGCATAAAGAAACGTCTGCCAAACGTAACTTCTGGCAATATCGCGACGCGACAATCCCAAGACATGAAAAAGATAGGCTTCGCCTTTGTTTTCCGCGACCGAAATCATCGTGACGATGATAAAGAGAAGGCTGGAAATAAAAAGCGATACGGCCGAAAAAGCCGTGAGGACAACCCCGATATAGGCAGTTGTGGAGGCGATGGATTTGGCAATTGATTCACCCGGATCGACGAAGCGGTAGGAAGGGAAATTTCGCCCGAGGAAAGCCACGGCTTCGGACACTTTCCTTTCATCCCCCAAGACGAAAACGGCCCCGGTCGGCTCAAGAAGGAAGCTCGACATCCCAAGGGCATCCCGAAAAAAATCGATCGTCCAATCCGCAGGGACGTAGACGACGTCCTTCTTGGATTCGACGACCCCCACCACTTTTAAAGGGGATTTCCGAAAGGATCGGACAATGCGGTCGCCTATTTCCTTTTCCTCGATCTGCCCAGCCGCCACGATTCCTTCGGGGTGGCCGAGTTTCCCGAATAATGACGACGAAAGGGCCACTTCCTCGATCCCCACAGGCGCTCGACCTCCCGAAATAACGGAGAGATCGCTTGAGAGGCGGAACCCGCCCGAAGCGGACCGGAGGTAATGCCCATCCACGACTCCCTCCGGAAGGGCGATCTCGAGGGAGGATTCCTCCCTGTCCACATCGCTGACGGCATCGATGACTTCATCGAGGGAATCCTCAAAGGCGGAAATGAAAAATTTTTGGGCGAAGCCCGCCATCAAGGAAGAAGGCAGAGACCAATAGGAGCCGTTCGTAGTGATGATGCGGCTCTTGATACCTGGGAAGGCCTGTTGGGCCGAAAGGATATCGCGGTATGGGACCGAGGATTTGTCGGCGATGTAGACATAGGCCCGAGGAAGGGGGCACACCTCATCGAGAGGACAATGGCTGGATTCATATCCATGGCTCGGCCTCTCATAGACATACGAGGCACGGGATCGATCGTTTCTCAGTTTCTTTAAGAGATCGGTCAAATCGGATTTGGCTTCAAGATAATGAACTTTGTTCATGATCCACGGCAAAGATGAATCGAGATGATCACTCGAGGGAAAACGCATCTTGGTCTCAAAAAGATAGGTCGACCATCGGTGGTTAAGGTGAAAGAGTGTCGGCTCCGGAGTCGCGGCCACGGCCACGACCTTCAAAAGCTGTTCGTCCTCGTAACCCCACGAATAATTGGCAAGCCGGAAAACGGCCTGAAGGCCGCGCAAGGCGATGTGATGGCCCAAGGACTCGTAATTCCGAAGGATTTGGAGACCGAAGCACAAATTGAACATGCTGGCGTAGGGAAGCCCGAGGACGACCTGATCCTCCTCCATGACCTTCGGCTTTTCGGGAAAGTAGCGAAAGGATGGGTAATCGTCGAGCCATAGGTAATCGTTGACGCTCCGGAGGGAGAAAGAAGGAAGGACGATCTCGGCGTGGCCGCGGGGAACAAAGAGTTCGTTCCGATCGATATAGAATTGTTCGAAGTTCACGAGGTAACTCGTCCCCCAATCCTTGACGTCATCAGAATAATTCGTGCATAGCGAGGCCACATCGCCCTCAGGGGCCGAATAGACGCTGGAAATCGGATTGTCAACGGGGTTGAGGGGCGTCATCACGATCTGGTCGCGCGGGATTAAGGACCCGAAGGCCCCTTTCAGCTCGGTGGAAATGGAAGAGGAGACGTAGACCGAGAGCCCGAGGCCGATGAGAGCGGCCGCGATGGCCCCTTCGCTCACAAGGCTTCTCCATTTCTTGGCCTTAAGTAGATGAAAAGCATGGGTCAGTAAGAACATCGTACCGAGGCGTGGCCGTTCCTTCCTCGATGGGAGGTCGAGGCTTTCGGGGGCCCGCGCGGTCGGGGCTTTCTTAGGACCTTGTCGATACCGAGCCGTCCCATCTTTGATCAGAACGATGGCGTCGACATATGATTCAAGCAGTTTGCAATCGTGACTCACGACGATGACGAGGCGTTTTTCACTTACCCCTTTGAGGAGGGAAAAGACCAAGGCGGCGTTTTTCTCGTCGAGAGCCCCGCTCGGCTCGTCGCAAAGAAGAATCGAGGGATCGTTGGCAAGGGCACGGGCGAGGGAGACCCGCTGCTTCTCCCCGCCCGAGAGGGTGTTGACGATTTGGCGGCTCTTTCCTTCAAGCCCGACAAAGGAAAGAAGGTCAAGGGCTTTCCGCTTCTTGAGGCGGATGGATGACGATTTCAGAGCATCGATGGGAAGAAGGACGTTGGTGAGGACCGTTTCAAGCTCCAAAAGGTTGAAGTTCTGAAAAAGATAGCCGACGTGGCGCAGGCGGAACAGGGATCTGTCCCTTTCCTTCATCGCTTTGAGGAGATAACCCCCGAGGCGGCACTCCCCCTGATAGGAAACGTCGAGGCCGGAGATGATGTTGAGGAGGGTGGTCTTCCCCGAACCGGAGGTCCCGACGATCCCGATTAGTCCCCGCTGGGGAAGGGAAACGTCCACTCCGCGAAGAACCTCTTGAGGCCCAAAAGTCCTTGTCACCCCTTTAATTTCAATGAGGTTTCTCATTCGTCGCGGAGCTCCTCCGCCAAAGGCATCCTTTTCAAAGCCGACAATGGGATCGAACTCGCAAAAAAGGCAATGAGCATCGAAAAAAGGATGAGGATTATCTCCAAGCCGAAACGATAACCGAAAAAGGATCCGGTCGGAACGAGGATGAGGTTTTTGAGCCCGAACCGGGCCTCGATGAGGCGGTTGATCCAATCTTGAAGAAAAGGGGAGAGGAACAGCGAAAGAAAAGCCGCCATGAGGGAAACGGAGACGGATTCGTTGATGTAGATGCTGGAGATTTGCTCTTCCCTTCCGCCCAAGGCGAAAAGTATCGCCGTTTCTTTTTTGCGGACGATAAAGTTCGAATAACACGTCATGGCGAGGATGAGGCCAACCCCAGTCAAGGAGACGGCGACGAAAACGAGAAGGGAAAGCGAAAAAGCCTCGCTTATCCCTTTGAAGGCCATTTTGATTTGATAATACGACGAATCAATCGAAAGAAAGGAACCTTCCGCGACCAAAGCCTCGATCAAAGCTTCGACCTTTGGGATATCATTCAGGCGATGGACGAAAAGAAGATAACGGTAACTGGAGGCCGGATGGTCGCCCGCGATCTCCTCGAGCAAGGAATCGATGGTGACCGGGCGGCCGATGGCGAGGGAGATCTCAGGGAGAGGGGTCGAACGCATAACTCCGCGAAGACCAGAATAGGAATAATAGACTTTGGGGGAATTGAGGAAAGCGAATTCCTCCACTACCCCCGCGATCCGGAAGAAACAGGCGAATTCGCCTTTCTGCTTGACCCCCTTGAAGCTGATCTCGTATTGGCTGAGGAGACGGACCGCCTTCCCGACGACCCGCTCCGAAAACAAAGAGGCGAATTCCTCATTGACGAGGACGGAGGAGAAATCGTTTTGCGAAGGAAGGAAGCCATCCTTGAGCATGGAGCGGTCGCCCTCGCTGAGGGAAAGGTCGAAAACGGGAAGGAATGAGCACGGCTCCTGACTTTCGCCATTAAGGGAATAGGCCGAGAAGGGGGGAAGGAAAAAGGAATAATCGTTCTCCACAGTCAGACTATCGATCCCGTTCCCGGCATCGAGGACGCTGCTAACCGTCGGGCGAATCTGCTTAACAAGCTGAAGGGGCGAATTGGGGATCTCCGAATAGGTCTTTTCCGCAATCCGGGCCACTTGGGATTCAAGGGAACGATTTTTCTCCCTGTCCAAGGAAGCAGCGCTCCCAACATAAAAGCCCAAAGAAAGAAGAAGAGAGGAAAAACCCACCGCCCCGGCGAGGAGGCAGACCAAATTCTTGAGGCCGTTGCGCTTCATGTTCCGCCCCGAGAAAAACGACACCCATCTTTTCCCGTGTCTCTTCTTAAGAAGGCTGATTTCCTCGATGGCGTTCTCCTCCTTTGAAGAACCGCGGTCCGCGACCACCGCCCCATCCCGGATCTCGATCGTTCTCTCGGCGTACTGCCCGATGAGATCCTCATTGTGGCTTACGAAGATGACGAGGCGATCCGCCGAAATCCTTTTGAGCATTTCCATGACCACAAGGGAATTCCTTTCGTCGAGGGCTCCAGTCGGTTCGTCCGCGAGAAGGATTTTGGGGTCGTTGACGAGACTTCGAATGATTGCGACCCGCTGCTTCTCTCCCCCTGAGGCCGTCGAGATATTTCGCTCAAGAAGAGCCTCAAGGCCGAAGGCTTTGAATAGCTCATGAGCCGTGGCCCGGGCCCGACGCGGCGAAAGCCCCGCCATCAGAAGGGGGAGTTCGACGTTCTCAAGGGCGCTCGCCCCTTCGATCAAATTGTAATGCTGAAAGATCATCGCGATGCCTCGAAGGCGGAGGTTGGCGAGCCTCTTCCCATTGAAGGACGACAAATCCTTTCCTTCGAATAGGATCCTCCCCTCGCTCGGGGCGAGGAACCGGGCCATCAAATTCAGCAACGTGCTCTTCCCCGAACCCGATTTGCCTTTGATGGCGACTAGCCCCGAACTGGGGAAAAGAAGATTAATGTGCCGGAGAGCCCAAAAGGACGACGATCCCGACCCGAAAACCTTGCCGACATCGGCCAAACGCAACAAATCCATCGAAAAGCCTCCCACCCTAAGGTAGGAGGCGGAGAAGCCGAAAGGGCCGGCTATTTCTCAATCGGCCCGCCATGATGAGCCAAGACCTTTTTGATCTTCCCATTGAAGGCATCGCGGTCGAGCATGATGACATTTCCGCAACCCAGACATTTTATCTTGATATCGGCCCCAAGCCGGACGATCTGGAAACGCTTCGACTTCGAAAGGCAGGGATGGGGTTTCTTCATCTCGACTTCGTCGTAGAGGGCGATCTCCGGCGGCATCACCATGGGAGGTCCTCCATCTTGACGGCGGCGGGGACCTTGGGGAGGCCCGGCATCGTCATGATGGCCCCGGTAAGAGGGATGATAAAACCCGCCCCGGCGGAAAGATTGACTTCCCGGATCGTGATCGTGAAGCCTTTCGGAGCCCCAAGGACAGTCGGATCGTCGGTCAAGGACTGAGGGGTTTTGGCCATGCATATGTAGGCGTCGGAGAATCCGAGTTTTTCGTATTCCTTGATCTGGTCCTCGGCCCGATCGGCGTAGGCGACCCGCCCAGCCCCGTAGATATTCATGCAAATGGTCTCGATCTTCTTTTTGATCGGGTCCTTCAGATCGTAGAGGGGTTTGTAATTCGAAGGTGCCGATTTCAGCATCGATTGGACCTTTTTTGCCAATTCGATCGATCCTTCGCCACCTTTTTTAAAGCCATCGAGGAAAGCGTATTCGTAGCCTTTGGACTCGCACCACTTCTCGACGAAGGCGATTTCTTGGGCGCTGTCTTGATCGAAATGGTTGATGGCAACGACGACCGGGAGGCCGAATTTCTTGATATTCTCGAGATGAGTCTCTAGATTTACCATCCCTTTCGAAAGGGCTTCGACGCTCTCTTTGGTAAGGTCTTCGAAGGGTTCTCCTCCGTGCATCTTGAGGGCTCGGATCGTCGCGACCATCACGACGAGGGATGGTTTGATCCCGGCGACGCGGCATTTGATGTCGAGGAATTTCTCGGCTCCGAGGTCGGCGCCGAAGCCGGCTTCGGTCACGACGACGGGGGCGAGTTTTAGAGCGAGCTTGGTCGCGATGATGGAATTGCATCCGTGGGCGATGTTGGCAAAGGGACCGCCGTGGATCAATACGGGGTTGTTCTCGAGGGTTTGGACGAGGTTGGGCTTAAGGGCTTCCCGCATCAATTTCATGATGGCGTGGCTGATCCGGAGATTTCCGACCGTGACGGGCTCCCCGCCCTTGGTGTAGGCGACGATGATCCGCTGGACCCGAACCATAAAGTCCTCTTCGTCCTTGGCCAAGCACATGATGGCCATCATCTCGCTGGCGACAGTGATGACGAATTCGTCGTGCCGAGGAGCGGTTTTAGGGTCGTTTTGGCTCACGGTGATCGAACGAAGGGCCCGATCGTTCATGTCCATGGCCCGCCGCCACACGATCCGTTCGGGATCGATGGAGAGGGGATTGCCTTGATAAATGGAGTTGTCGATGATGGCCGAAATGAGGTTAATGGACGAAGTGAGGGCGTGCATATCCCCGGTGAAGTGGAGATTGATGTCCTCGCTGGGAGCCACCGAGGCGAGGCCGCCTCCGGTTGCACCGCCCTTGATCCCGAAAACGGGGCCGAGGGAAGGCTCGCGAAGAGCCAGCATGGCCTTCTGACCGATTTTCCCAAAACCTTCGGTCAAGGCGATCGAAGTCGTGGTCTTACCCTCCCCGGCTTTCGTCGGGGTGATGGCGGTGACGAGGACGAGCTGCCCGTCGGGGCGATCTTGAAGATCTTTGAAAATCCCGGTATCGATCTTGGCTTTATAACGGCCATACGGTTCGACATATTTCTCGTCGATGCCGGCCTTTTTCGCGATTTCGCTGATTGTTTCTAATGCCATGTTCATGCCTCCAAAAAACAATTTCGAATATTAGATTAGCCTTACCGTTTCCGATTTGCTAGATATAAAATGACTACACTGTCAATCAAAAGACCGGCTTCGCTCGGAACCATCATCATCGAGGAAGGAGTCGAACCGCGGAAAAGCGGGACCTCGCTTGAAGAAACGACCTGGACACGGCCAAGGTCGATGCCATGGTGACGGAAAACGGAACGGATCTTTTTCGCCAAAGGATCGTTCGACGTTTCAGCCAAGGCCTTGACGGAGACTTTGGACGGATCGATGCGATTGGCCATGCCCAAACAGGAAATGAAGGGAATCTTCTTTTGGATGGCGTATTGGGCGATTGCGAGTTTGGCGTCGACGTCGTCCACCGCATCGATTAGATAGTCGAATCCTTCGAAATCCCGTTTCTCGAAGAACTTATCGTCGACCATTTCCGCGATCGTCGCGATCTCGATCTCGGAATTGATGGACAGCAGTTTTTCCGCCGCGGCTTCGGTTTTCTTCTTTGCGACGTCCTTCGCCGTGAAGAGAATCTGACGGTTGAGGTTCGAAGGGTCCACCACGTCGAAATCGACGAGGGAAAGATGGCCGATCCCGCTTCGAGCGAGGGCTTCGGCGGCCGTTCCTCCGACCCCCCCGAGGCCGAAAATCGCGACTCGGGCCTTCGCGAGGGCGGCGAACCGTTCTTCGCCGAGAAGCATTTTTGTTCGTTGATGAATGTTCATTCCCTCTCCTTAATGGAGGCAAGTATTTCGTCGGCCGAGTCGACCCAAGAGATTGCGAATTGATGACGGAAGAAGGTCTCTTGGCGCTTGATGTAATGCCGGGTGTTTTCTTTGATGGCACCTTTAACTTCCTCGAGGGCGATCTCCCCATCGAAATACGGGAAGAACTCCTTGACCCCAATCGCCTTGAAGGCACGGGGTCCTCGACCGTATTTAGTGACGAGATTCCGATCCTCTTCCTCCAAACCGCGGGCGAACATCTCGTCGACTTTCTTCTCGACGGAAGGATAGAGAATCTCCCTATCCAGCTTCAATCCGAAGAAAACCGTTTCAAAAAGAGGCTCGTGCTTTTGGGAGGCGAGAATATCGGATTTCGTCTTCCCGCTCGAAAGATAGATCTCGATCGCCCTCATGACCCGAACCCGGTTGTGGGGATGGATTTTCGTGGCCTCGAGCGGATCGATGACAAGGAGCTTTTTGAAGAGTTCGGCGTCGCCGAGGGACCGATAGGCCGATAGATCGACTTCCGGGAGCGGGGCGAAATCGTAATCGTAGAGACCGGCCCGGATATAGAGCCCGGTCCCGCCGGCGATGATGGGCGTCTTTCCGCGGGAGAGGATATCCGTAAGGATCTTCCGAAGATCCTTTTGATAGGTAGCGACGTCATAATCGACCGTCAAGGGGACGAAATCATAAAGATGATGAGGGGCTTCTTTCAACATGTCCGGGGTCGGCTTCGATGTCGCAATCCCAAGTTCTTGATAGACCTGAAAGGCGTCGGCGTTCACGATCTCCCCGCCGATCCGTTTAGCGAGTTCGATCGCCAGACGGCTTTTCCCCGTTCCGGTCGCCCCCGTGATGACGATAATCATGAGATCTCCTTGGCCACGAAAGACAAAAGGGAGGCCACGTCGTCGTGGAGGGCCTCATGGTTCTTCACGATCGGATGATTCCGATAATCTTCCCGGAGCGATTCGTATCCGGCCTTGGCCAAAAGATACCCATTCGGGTTTTTCTTCGCCAAGGGGACGAGTTTCCGCTGGCTTTCCTTGATCTGGCCTCGGAGAGAAACAAGATAGGGGTCGCGGGCGATTGTTTCGTCAAGGGAGAGGAACTCCTTGATGAGGGGCTCGGAAGAAAGGGCCCTCCGCAAAGCCGAGGCTTTGATGATGAGGGGGTCTCCCACCAATTCGCCCCGCATCGAGAAAGCATGATCCTCGAGAATCTTGACCTCGACGATCTCTCCTCGAAGATAAGCCGGCCCGGGGAAGTTGACGGGTTTGCCGTTCTCGGTGTAGCCCGAAAGGACGGCTTCGTCCTTTTTCGAGGGCCCATCGACGAGGACCGCATAGGTCTTGCCGACCATCGGGGCCGAATGGGAGGTCACCGAAGCCTCCACCACTGTGAGGAGGCGGTTGAACCGCTTGTGCTTGTCTTCGTCCGAGACGTTGTCTTTGATCGAGGCGGCCGGGGTCCCTTTCCGGGGCGAATAGATGAAGGTGAAAGCCGCATCGAAATTGACCTCTTGGCAAAGGGTGATGGTGTCTTCAAACTCCTCCTCCGTCTCATTGGGGAAGCCGACGATGATGTCGGTCGTGATAGCCACCTCAGGGATCTTGTCCCTGATCCTTTGGACCAGTGAAAGGTATTGCTCCCTCGTGTAGCGGCGGCCCATCTCCCGAAGGATCTCGTCGCTCCCCGACTGAACGGGGAGATGAATGCACTTCATGATGTTAGGATATCGGGCAATCACTTCGAGCATGGCGGGGGTGAAGTCCCAAGGATGGGAAGTCATGAAGCGAAGACGCGGGATCCCGAGCTTTGCCACCGCCTCCAGGACGGTCGCGAAAGACGTCCCGTCATGGAAATCTTTCCCATAGCTGTTGACGTTCTGCCCGAGCAGAGTGATTTCCTGATACCCCTCTTCGACGAGAAGACGGCATTCGGCGAGGACGTCCGTCAAGGGGCGGCTCCTCTCCCTTCCCCGGGTATAGGGGACGATGCAATAGGTACAGAATTTGTCGCACCCATACGAGATGTTGACGTAGGCCTTGTACGGGTCGCTCCGCTTGGAAGGGAGGTTCTCGATAATGTCTCCCGAGAAAGAAAGAACTTTGACGAGGTCTTTCTTCGTTTCGAGGTGTTCAGCCAAGAGATTGAGGATATCGGGGACGTTGTGGGTCCCGAAGACGATGTTGACGTAGGGATAGGACTTCATGATCTTCTCGGCGACCTTCTCTTCCTGCATCATGCAGCCGGACACGCAGAGGATGAAATCTTTGTTCTTTTTCCGGCTTTCCTTGAATTTACCGATCTCCCCATAGACTTTCTCTTCGGCGTTCTCCCGGACCGCGCAGGTGTTGATGACCACGAGGTCGGCCTCTTTTTCGTCCGCGGTCGCGGTGAGGCCGGCGAGGCTGAGATAACCCGAAAGGATTTCCTCGTCGCGGACGTTGGCTTGGCAGCCGAAGGTCTTGATAAAGTATCTTTTCCCCGGGGCGTAATGGCGGACGGACGCGGGGACGAAAAGATCCTCCCGGATGAGTTTGGCTTTTTCAAGGCGGCTCCGGGCGAGTTTCATCTCCGGCAGCGATTCGATGAGGCATCTAGGCATGGAGGGGCTTCCCTTCTAAATATGATAACGGAAAAACGGCCAAGGCTTTACCGGTTTCTTCATCGACGTCGATCACGACGGCGTTGACGATCGGCTTGGCCGCATCATCAATCTCGAAATGGCCTTCTTTCCCGAACAGGATCTTGTCCATGACGGAATTCTTCTCGAAACCGATCACCGAATCGTAGGCCCCGCACATCCCGATGTCGCTGATGAAGGCGGTTCCTCCTTCGAGGATCCGAGCGTCGTTGGTCTGGACGTGGGTGTGGGTCCCGACGAGGGCCGTGACCTTGCCGGCGAAAGCATATCCCATGATCTGCTTCTCGCTCGTCGAATCGGCGTGAAAATCGACGATGTGGATGGCCGTCGGCTCATTTTTGACCAACTCGCTGAGGCTCACGAACGGGGAAGCGACCGTCTCACTCATGAAGGCCTGCCCAAGAAGGTTGGTAACGCGGATTTCGAATCCGTCGCAGTCATAAACCGCAGAGCCGACCCCATGGGTATAGGAAAGAAGATTAAGAGGGCGAATCAAACCGTCGGCCTCGTCGATGTACTCGTCGATTTGATCCTTGGCGTGCCAGTGGTTGCCGAGGGTGATGACATTGACGCCGGAGGCGATAATTTCCTGATAGTTCTTCTCAGTGAGCCCTTTGCCATGGGAGGCGTTCTCACCATTGGCGATGATGAAATCGATCCCGTATTCCTTGACGAGTTTAGGCAAAAGGGAGGACACAGCCTCCCGGCCGATCCTCCCGACGATGTCACCGAAGAATAAAATGCGCATGGGGTTTGAAGCCCCTTTCTAAGTCGAGGTTATTTGGCGGTCTCGACGGCCCGGTATTCGCGAATGACCGAAACTTTGATCTGGCCAGGGTAGGTCATCTCATTCTCGATTTTCTCTTTCATCTGCTGAGCGAGGACGACGGCTTGCGAATCCGAGATCTTCTCGGGGACGACCATGACACGAATTTCGCGTCCGGCCTGAAGGGCGAAAGCCTGTTGGACGCCTTCGAAGCCTTTGGCGATGATCTCGAGCTGCTCGATCCTCTTGATGTAGGTTTCAAGGGTTTCGCTCCGGGCGCCGGGACGGGCCGCCGACAAAGTATCGGCCGCAGCCACGAGATGGGAGATGACGTATTTGGCTTCAACGTCGCCGTGATGGGACTCGATCGAATTGATGACTACATCAGGCTCGCCGAATTTGCGGGCGAGCTTCGAACCGAGTTCGACGTGGCTTCCCTCTTGTTCGAAATCGACGGCTTTGCCGATATCGTGGAGAAGGCCGGCCCGCTTGGCCAAGGATTGGTCAAGGCCGAGTTCGGCCGCCATGATCCCGGTGAGGTAGGCGACTTCCATCGAATGGTCGAGGGCGTTTTGCCCGTACGAGGTCCGATAATGGAGGCGGCCAACATAATTGAGAAGCTCTTTGTTGATCTTCGGCAAGCCAAGTTTGAAGGCGGCTTCTTCGCCGAACTTCTGGGTCGACTCATCGACTTCCTTTTTGCATTTAGCCACCACTTCTTCGATGCGGCCCGGCTGAATCCGTCCGTCCTTGATCAGATACTCAAGGGTCCGTCTAGCGATTTCGCGGCGGATCGGGTCAAAGCAGGAAACGGTGATGACTTCGGGGGTATCGTCGACAACGAGATCGACCCCGAGCTGAGTTTCGAGGGCATGGATGTTGCGGCCTTCGCGCCCGATGATGCGGCCCTTCATTTCGTCACTGGGAAGGGCGACAACGGAAACGGTCCGCTCCGTCGTGACGTCTTGGGCGTATTTGGCGCAGGCAAGGGAGAGCAGGTCGGTGGCCTTGGCTTCCGCGGTTTCTCGGGCTTCGTCTTCTTGATTCTTGATGTAGGCGGCGACCTCGGACGACATCTTGTTCTCGATCCGGTTCATGATCTCGTCATGAGCCTCCTTGACCGATAATCCGGAGACCTTCTCAAGTTCTTTGATGATGTCTTCGACCTTGGTGTCGAGTTCGGCCTGTTTCTTGTCGGCGGCCGCCATTTTCTGAGCGAGCTGCTCATTTTTGGCGTCGAGGTTGTTTTCCTTTTGGATGAGGGCGGCGTCCCTTTGGTCTATTGCCTGTTCGCGAAGGGAGAGTTTCTGCTCTTCCGAGGCCAATTCGCCTTTGCGGGAACGGATGTCGTTCTCAGCCTGCTGACGGGCGTCAAAAGCCGCCTGTTTGGCATCGATCTCGGCGTTCTTAGTGATGCGTTCGGCCTTGATTTGGGCGTCGCGAATGATCTGCTGGGCGTTCTTTTCGGCGTTCCTGGTCTTCCCGGCCGGAAGGATCCTGATCACGACGATCGTGGCCCCAACGACAACGAGGGCGACTCCGAGAACGATGAGCAGCCAAACCCATGTGTCCAAAGGCGAAGCTGCGAGAATTACTGATTTGTTTAGCATATTCATGCTCCTTTATGAAAACCGCAAAAATGGTGCTATTCCACCCTTGTAGCAAAAAGGATTGATTATCAGGATTTATCTTAATGGCCAAAGCCAATTACGAGGACCCAAACGGCAATCTATGGGTGGTAAGTACCAAACGGTACTGAAATATTGTAGCAACAAACCATTCTAAATGGTAGCGACGAAAATCATTCGGAAGACTTATGACCGACTTGGCTTCCCACGAATTGAAAATAGGATTTTTCATAACCTTCCTCGACAATATTGAAATTGATCGAGTAGATGGTGTCATTGTCGAAGGAGGTCGCCCCGGTGAAATAAAAGGCGAGGGTGTCTTGAAGGCTGTTCAAACCATAATACAGGTCTTTCCCATTCACTTCGATCGTCTTGCTGAGATCGAGATTGCTCCCCGAAATCGGGATTATTTGATAAGAGAAAAGAATATAGGCTCTGAAGGTGATGTCCGCGTCGAGAACGAAATAATCATCGTCGAGGAGATAAACGTCCCGAACCGTGATCGCGTTCCCCTGAGTATCGGAAATCGTCTCATCGAAACCAGAAAGGCTGGAATCGACGAAAAGATCCGAATAGTCAATGCCGTTTTGACAACCACCGAGAAGAAGCGATGAAAGGGCAAACAAGAGGATAAATGGACGATGCACGGTTTCCATTATAAACACCTTGAAAAAATTTCCCAAAGAAAAAGGGCCCCATCGAGATGAGGCCCCGAGGCATCGGATGGAGGATTAGTCTTCCTCGATGGTCGATCCGCCTTTCGCGGTTTCGACCGTCGGTTGGACCGAAGCGGCCTTGGCGGCATCGGCCTTCCACTGCTCCCGGATCTTATTTGAGATGTCTTTGGCCACGTCTTGATGATCGTGGAGGTACATCTTGGCGGCCTCGCGGCCATTTCCGATCTTCTCGCCGGCGATCTCGTACCAGTTCCCGGTCTTTTGGATAAAACCTTCCTGCTCGCCCAGATCCAAGACTTCGCCTTCCTTGGAAATGCCACGCCCGTAGATCATGTCGAGGATGCAACTCTTGAACGGCGGGGCGACCTTGTTCTTCACGACTTTGATCTTGACGGTATTACCGATGATGTCGGAACCGGACTTGATGGCTTCAGCCCGGCGGATATCGATCCGAATCGAAGCGTAAAATTTCAGGGCCCGACCACCGGTCGTGACTTCGGGGTTGCCGTAAACGATCCCAACCTTTTCGCGGAGTTGATTGATGAAGATGACGACACAACCGGTCTTGTTGAGAATCCCGGCCAACTTTCGCATGGCCTTGGACATCAAACGGGCCTGAAGACCAACTTGGTTATCCGCCATGACGCCATCGAGTTCGGCTTGGGGGACGAGAGCGGCGACGGAATCGACGACGATGATGTCAATCGCACCCGATTGGGCCAGCATCTCCACGATCTCAAGGGCCTGCTCTCCAGAATCAGGCTGGGAAAGGATCAGCTCGTCGATATTGACGCCGAGCTTGGCGGCGTATTCGGGATCGATCGCGTGTTCGGCATCGACGAAGGCGGCTCTTCCGCCCTTCTTTTGAGATTCGGCGATCGCATGGAGGGCCAAGGTTGTTTTACCCGATGATTCCGGTCCGTAAACCTCGACGATGCGGCCTTTTGGATAGCCGCCGACGCCAAGGGCTTCATCGAGGAGGATTGATCCGCTAGGGATCGTATCCACATCGACATGGGGGCGTTCGCCAAGGCGCATGACGCTGCCTTTCCCATAGGCTTTCTCGATGCTCTTAAGAGCTTCCTCCAGGGCCTTGTTCTTTGCCGTCTCGACTTTTTCTGTTGCCATGATTGCTGGCCTCCATTTATTTAATAGCCTCCGAAAAGGCATTTAGGACAGGATTTCACTTCTTCGATGGGCGCGGACTCGATTCTTTCCCTACGCAATCCGAGGCGGTGAGGAAGGCGATCAATGAGTCGATCATCATCTCGACGACCTCAGCTCGAATTTCGTTTCGTTCGCCATGGAGATGAAGGGGAATCGTTTCGACGCGGCCTTGGCGGGCGATGGCGAGGAAGACGGTTCCGACGGACGCCCCTCCGGGGCAGACGGTCGGGCCGGCGTTGCCGGTCGCCGCCACGCAGACGTCGACTCCAAGGGCTTCGAGACCGCCGCGAGCCATCTGCTCAGCCACTTCAGCCGAAACGACTGAGTACCTTTCGATCGTTTTGGGATCGACTTTGGCCAAGGCAACCTTCTCTTTGGAATCGTAGGTGATGAGGCCGCCAAGATAGACTTCGCTCGCCCCGGGAACGGAGCAGAGAGAAGATCCGAACAAACCCCCGGTAAGGGATTCGACCGACCCGAGGGTCAGCCCTTTCTTCTTCAGGAGATTGAGAAGATCCTTGGGGATCGCCATCATTTCTTCTCCTGTTTGAGGACGCCGCGATTTTGGACCACGTAGATGACTCCGGATAGGAGTGACATCGCCGTCGCGAGATAGACCAGGATGAGGGAAATCCTCCATGGGCCCCACGAGGCGTCAAAATAGGAGAAAGGCCAACCATTCAGCATGACGGCGGGGATGGCGACCATCTGAAAGACGGTCTTCATCTTGCCAAAAATGTTCGCGGCGATGACTTGATTCTTCTGAACGGCGATGAGGCGAAGGGCGTCGACCACGAGGTCACGAGCGATCATGACGATCACGCAAAAGGCCGGAATGAGGATGGTTTGACTGCTCGCGAATCCCCACGGAACGGCGAGGAAAATGAGCATTGAATTAACAAGGAGTTTATCGGCGATCGGATCGAGGAATTTCCCGAGGTCGGTCACCTGGTTCCACCGCCGAGCCAGATAACCGTCGACGTAATCGGTACTGGCGGCGATGACGAAGACGATGAAAGCCGAAAGATAGACCCAATTGATCGGGGTGCCCCCAACCATCGGAGCCGAATAGCCCGGTATCACCGAAACGACAAAAAGGAAGGCCAAAAGTCCAGCCACGAGAACGATTCTAGCAGTCGTGATTTTCGTTGGGATGTTCATATTCCCTCGCTTCCTTCTTCTCGGATTTTGCTTATGAGTTCCGACCCTGTAAGCCATGTTATGTCGAGGACGACAATTTATCTCGGCCGAAGCCGGCCCCCGCAGTTTCAATTCACTTTGGGCGCTTCCCTTACCAAATTTAGGTTTCTCGCTTGTGGGGTTTGCCGCGTTGCATCTTAGCGTCGCCGCCAAGCTCGTCTCTGTGGCACCTTGGGGATTCCTATCCGCTGGGGATATTCGTCCGCCGTTACGCGCTCCCGCGTACCTGGGGTTATTTTTTCCCCCAGCGCAATCACTACCGTCATCGCAGACGGTGCGAGCATGGACTTTCCTCTACCTATCAAGTAGGCAGCAGTCGTCCGGGTCGGAGTAGTCGATCACTTGATCTTGGTCGGATCGACGCCGCGCTTGTAGAGCTCGGTTTCCAAGAGGCGAATGCGCTGAATCAAATCGATGTTGCTGGAATTGACTTGATCGGTGTCCTTGATCCCGGCTAACCTCTTGCGCATCTGACCGTTGTCGATGTCGAGCGAATGGTTCTGTTCCTTGAGTTTATTGGTCCCGAGTTCGAGTTCCACGATGTAGTTTTTGGATTCTTTCATGTAACGATCGAATGATGCATAATCCTGAATGATCATGTCAAGGAAGTCATCCACTTCGTTCGGGTCGTACCCTTTGACGTTGGGGATGAACTTCTTGTTCAGGATCTTATCCTGGGTTAAGTTAAAATTCTCGTCCATTAAAAATACCTCTTCGATTATATCGAAGTGCGGAGGACACTTCAACGAAGGAGGGAAGGTTTTCTCTCCCTCTGTGGACCTTTGAGGTTTTATAATGGAACGCAATGAAAGCTCTTGAAAAAGAATTGTCCGACCGCCGATGCCTGATCTTCATGGATTTGGAAGGCACTCAGTTCAGCCATGAAATGATCGAAATAGGCGCCTATAAGGTTTTATTGAAAGACGATCTTTCGGTCAAGCGAATCGCCCCGGGTTTTTCTTCCTACGTCAAGGCCCACGCCAAAGTCGGGAAGGTCGTGACGAGCCTCACCGGCATCACCGATGAGAAGATAAAGAAGGATGGGCTTCCATTCCGCCTCATCCAGCAAGGGCTTAAGAAATACGTCGGCAAGGAATGGGGTAAATGCCTTTTCGTGACCTTTGGAAGCCACGATCTTCGGATCGTCATGCAATCGGCCGAGAACAATATGGACGCCTCGATCGAAGAGGCCCGCTACATCACTCACAACGCCTTCGATTTTTCGGAATTCCTCGCCCGCTTCATCAAAGATGAACATGGGAATTCCTATTCTTTGGCCAATTACCTCAAAGTCTTTGGGGTCGCCTTCGAGGGAAAGGCCCACAGCGCCCTCGCCGACGCCTATAACCTCATCGATCTTTACAAAGCCTTTTTGACCAAACCCGAAATCGTCGAAGAAGAGTATAAGAAAACCCTTGCCCGGATGTCGCATTTCCCAATTCCGGTCCTTCGAATCCTCCAAAAACTCTGCAAAGGCCAGAACGTCACCCCGGCCGACTACGAAAACGAAATCAAGGAATATCTCAAATGAGCGTCAATTACCCCAAAGGCGTAAAAATTGTCGCGATAAAACCCAAGAAAAAAGGCCGCATCCGTTTGGGCTATGGGGCCGCCAACCGCGGCATGGGATTCGAAAAGGACATCAACGAAAGCAATTCGTATTACCTTGACCAAGGGCGGGCCCTCGTCTATAAACGCCCCACCCCCATCAACGTCGTCAAGGTCGATTATGCCCATGGGGCCAAGATCACCCAAGCCTATTTCGAAACTCAATCGACGACCGATTACAATGGGGTATATTTGGGTCATTACCTCGATTTCGAAGCCAAGTCGACGAAATCCCGAACCTCGTTTCCCCTCCATAACATCCCCCCGCAGCAGATTGAACATCTCAAGAGGGTTCTGCACCAGGGAGGGATCGCTTTCTTTATAATCAATTGCTATGCCTTGGGGGAAACCTATATCCTCGACGCCCGATTCATCATCGATTTCTTTGCCAAAAAATCCCGCGAATCGATCCCGATGGGCGAGATCAAGAAAAATGGGCATCTCGTTAAAGAGGGCTATTGCCCCCGCTACGACTATTTAGCCGTCGTCGACGAATTCTTTTTGAAATAAAGGCAGTGAGACCGAAGCCCGCATCCCCCACAAAGGGGCTTTTTGGCGCGGCAAAGGGCGCGGCCAAAGGCGATGAATTGATGATGAAGCTTGATCCAATGGGCTTTTGGAAATTGCTTCTCGAGTTCCTCCTCCACCGTGGAGGGATCGTCGTTCTTCTTGACGTATCCGAGACGTTTGGCCACGCGCTCGACGTGGGTGTCGACGGCAATGGCCGGGCGTGACACCGTCTCGGCGAGGACGACGTTGGCGGTCTTGTTCCCGACTCCCGGAAGAGACAAGAGATCTTCTTTCCGAAGGGGGACCCCGTTATCGAACTGGTTGACGAGGCTATTGGCCAAATCGATGAGATTCTTGGCTTTATGGTGATAAATGCCGAGGGTTTTGATGATCTTTTCGATTTCTTCCGGCTCGGCCTTGGCGAGAGCGAAAGGGTCGGGATAGGACGAAAAAAGTGCCGGGGTCACCCGGTTGACGGCTTGATCGTTCGTTTGAGCCGAAAGAACGACGGCAACGAGACATTGAAAGGGATTAGAAAAATCAAGGGCGCATTTCGCGTCCGGGAAACGTTGATTCAAAAACGACTCGACTTCGTCATTTTGCCCCATCGTCATCAACCCACTTGGTTTTCGCGATCTCGATCGTTTTCTCGATATCGTGGCCCCACTTGTCGGAAAGACCGGTGTAGCCCTCTTTTTGGATGTCGTCGCGGGCCCGGCTGCTCCGGAGGATCTTGTCGACGGATTTGAGGGTCCTCTTCCCCGCGGCCAAAGCATCTTCCAAAGCGTCTTTGATGGCCGATTCGGCGTAGGCGTCGTCGAGCCATGAGGAGATGGCGTCGAGCTCAATCGGCGAGAGGGTGCGGCTGAGGCGCTTCTCGAAATAGGCATAAAGGCGGTTGAGGGCTTCGGAGCGTTCAGCGCTCAAAAGGTTGGCCCGGTCCTTGGCCAGATCCATCTCAAACTGCTTATAGAGTTTTTTCTTCAGGGGTTCGAGGGAAGTCCGCATCCCGTCTTTTTCGGTGTCGAACTCGAAAAAACCTTTTTTAACCAAGGAAACGAGGATCTTGTCGATGTCCGCCGTTTTGAAATTCATCTTCAAAGATAGAAGGTCGGCGGTCACGAGATCGTTTCCCTGCCGCAAAAGATGATCCGTCACCATGATGACGGAAAGCTCCTCTTCCGAGACTCCGAGTTTTTTGTAATCGTCGAGGAGGATGTAACGGAAATCCACCGCGTCGAAAGATGCATCAGCTTTTGTCATGGGTAACTATTCTAACCTACTTCGGGCTTTTAGCGAGTTCCATCTTCACCTTCGCGGGGTTCAGTTTGGAAACGAGAGGGTGCAATTCTTCGATGGCTTGTTTGCTTTTTGGCTCGATTTCGAATCCGAGTTTTTTTGAGAATCGCTCGGCCCGGAGGATTCGGAGGGGATCCTCTTCGATCCGTTTCTTCGGTTCGCCGATGAAGCGGATCCGGCGGTCTTTAAGATCCTTGAGGCCCCCGACGTAATCGAGGACTTGGCCCTTCTCATCGATGTAGATGGCATTGATCGTGAAATCCCGGCGGAGGCAATCGACTTTCGGATCCTTGATGAATTCGATCTTGGTCGGATGGCGATGATCCTCGTAGGCCTCTTCCTTCCGAAGGGTTGTGATATCGAGTTTAACCCCTCCGTCCCGCACCTGGACGGAACCGAATTTGGCGAAGGCATATTCCCCATGAAGGAGGAAGCTCTTCTCCTCGTCAGGGGTGGCGTCGGTGACGAAATCGTAGTCGGTGTAGGGAATACCCAAAAGGTAATCGCGGGAAGTCCCCCCGATCATGTAAAGACGATAGCCGTGGGAATGAAAGATCTCGGCGTATTTAGCAAATATTGGGTCAAGCATGGGAATATCTTATCATGTTTGGGATCCAACCAAAAGAAAAGCCCCGACCACTCGGGGCTTTTGGACGTTCTTTGTCTTATCGACGAGCTTAGTTAAGCTTCTCTTTGAGAGCTTTGCTGGCTTTGAAGGCGACACCGTTGCTGGCCGGGATTTTGATCTTGGCTTGAGTAGCAGGATTGGTTCCTTCGCGGGCGGCACGAGCCTTCTTTTGGAAGATTCCGAATCCGGAGATCTTG